>ERZ780141.48-NODE-48-length-86607-cov-12.882579_pt1 | contig 86607 bp, 79 predicted proteins | sample MGYA00433080_ERZ780141 | MGnify/ENA primary metagenome ERZ780141 (study PRJEB29588, sample SAMEA2154047) | human gut metagenome | biome: human gut; feature: human-associated habitat; material: faeces | place: Denmark | collected 2008/2010 ... | reverse complement strand
GAGCTGACCGTGAGACTACCGAGGGCGCTGTTCTCGTACGTATCAAGGACGGTAAGGCTATTATCGTTTGCCTTGGTTGCGAGACAGACTTCGTATCAGCTACTCCTGATTTCAAGAACCTTGCAGCATCTATCGCTGATGCAGCCATCGAGGCATTCCCTGCTGACATGGAGGCTCTCAAATCAGTTAAGTTGAGCGACGGTCACACAGTAGAAGAGGAAATTTCTGCTCAGACCGGCAAGACCGGTGAGAAGCATCTTCTCGCTTACTATGAGACTCTCGAGGCTCCATTCATCGCACAGTACGTACACAACAACTCTAAGGTAGCTTCTATCGTTGCGTTCAACAAGGAAGTTCCTGCAGAGATCGGCAAGAACGTAGCTATGCAGGTAACCTCTATGCATCCTGTATCAGTTTCTGAGGCTGACTGCCCTAAGGAGACTGTTGAGAAGGAGCTTGCAATGTACAAGCAGCAGATTGCAGAGGATCCGAAGATGGCCGGCAAACCAGAGGCTATGCTTGAGAATATCGCTAAGGGTAAACTCAAGAAGTTCTTCAAGGAGCAGACACTCGAGGATCAGGAGTTTATCTGGGACAACAAGATGTCAGTTCTCGAGTACATCCACACTGCTGACAAGGACGCTAAGGTTCTTGCCTTCAGAAGATTCTCACTCACAGACTAATTGCTCTTTATCATTATAAAAGAGGACGACTCGAAAGAGTTGTCCTCTTTTTTTATTATCTTTGTATTAAATAAAATAGACAATGAAAGAATTACTGTTTTTGGGAAGCCTCGGAGGAGGTGAACTAATACTTATCGCCTTGGTCATTCTCCTTCTCTTCGGAGGGAAAAAAATCCCTGAACTCATGAAAGGCCTCGGAAAAGGCGTAAAGAGTTTTAAGGACGGAATGAACGAAATCGAGAAAGACATCAAAGATGTCAATAACAACACAGAAGACAAAAACTGATGAAGAGATGACCTTCTGGGATCATCTCGATGTCCTCAGAGGCTCACTCTTCCATATAGTCTGTGTCTTGGCAGTGGCATGTGTAGGATGCTTCATAGCCATGCCATACATCTTCGACCAGGTCATCCTCGGGCCGACCACCTCAGACTTCTTTCTGTACAAGTTCTTCGCCTCACTTGGACACCTGCCGTTCACTCCGGACTTTTCGGATGAGCAGTTCCATGTGAACATCATAAACATAAATGTCGCATCGCAGTTCATGACCCACATGAGTACGGCCTTCTGGCTTGCTGCAGTGCTGACATTCCCTTACATGATATACGAAATATGGCTATTCATAAAGCCGGCTCTGGTCAGCAACGAGATACGCAACGTGAGAACTGCGTTTTTCGGAGGGACTTTCATGTTCTACCTCGGCTGCGCAGTCGGATATAGCATCGTATTTCCCCTCACATTCAGGTTCCTCGTCCAATATACACTGGGAGAGAGAATCGTAAATGAAATCAACTTAGGCTCATACATCGACATGTTCCTGATGATGATATTCGTCATGGGAATAGTTTTCGAACTTCCTATGGTAGCCTGGCTCCTGTCCAAATTCGGCATTATACACAAAGAACTGCTGGAAAGCGGACGACGATATGCTGTAGTCATCCTGCTTATCACAGCAGCCCTTATCACACCTTCGGGAGACCCGTTCACCTTGATGGTAGTATTTCTCCCGTTATATCTTCTCTACGAAGTTTCGATTAAAGTCGTAAGCAGAAAACCTACTACTTAGAGAGAATCTCGTTCTGTTCACGGACAGACTCTTCGTGGATAGCATTGAACACAGTCTCCACAAACTTCTCTGAAAGTCCATAAGCCTTGGCCCTCTCCACCATCTGAGAAAGGACAGCATCCCATCTCGAGGTCTGGAGAATAGCGATATTGTGCTCCTTCTTGTAGTTACCGATACTGCGGCTGACATTCATACGAGTGTTGAGAATATAAAGGATATTCTCGTCGATGATATCGATCTGAGCCCTCAACTGGTCGATATTCTCCTTATATTCAGGACTGTCAGTATCCAAGTCCCTCACCTTGAGAGAATCGATGAGTTTCGCGAAATCTGCAGGAGTGACCTGCTGTTTGGCATCGCTCAATGCACAAGAAGGGTCGCAATGTGACTCGATCATGAGCCCCTCAAGTCCGAGGTCAAGCGCACGCTGCGCAATCTCATGAAGGAATTCACGTGAACCGCCCATGTGGCTCGGATCCGCAAAGAAAGGAAGCTCAGGGTAACGAGTCTTGAGTTCGATGGCAATCTGCCAGCCCGGTGCGTTCCTGTACGCCATTTTCTCAGATGTGGAGAAACCGCGATGGATGACACCGAGTTTCTTGATGCCTGCCTGATTAAGTCTCTCAAGAGCTCCGAGCCACAAGTCCAGATCAGGGTTTACCGGATTCTTTACAAGCACAGGGATATCCGTATCTTTCAGAGCATCAGCGATTTCCTGTACCAGGAACGGATTAGCGGTAGTTCTGGCACCTATCCATACCATATCCACGCCGAACTTGAGGCAGTCGAAAATGTGCTTCTCGCTGGCCACTTCTGTAGCCACCTTCATGCCGAGTTCGCTCTTCACACGCTGAAGCCACTTGAGACCAGGTGTACCTACTCCCTCGAAGTTATTTGGATGGGTACGCGGTTTCCAGATACCTGCTCTGAAAACATTGACCCCACAATCTTTCAATCCTCTTGCGGTCTGCATGACCTGCACTTCTGACTCGGCGCTGCAAGGACCTGCAATCAGCAGCGGACGCTGTCCCTCAGGGAAAATTCCCCATTTGGATACCGGGACTAATTCTAATCTGGTTTCCATAATTATGTTTGGTTTTTATCTTAATATTCTCTTTATCTTGTTCGCCTCTTCGATAAGGGCCCGTATCTTGTCGCCATCCAAGTCTGCTATCGCATCGCGGAATTCTTTCATTTTGTCAATGTATGTGTCAATGACTTGGAGGACGTTGTCGCTGTTCTGTGTAAGAATCGGGACCCACATGTCGGCATTACTCTTCGCGAGTCTGACCGTAGATGAGAAACCTCCTGACGCGAGATCGAAGATATGCTTCTCGTCTTTTTCCTTGTCCAGGACTGTCAATGCCAATGCAAACGAGGTTACGTGCGAGATGTGTGATACGTAGGCCGTGTGAACATCATGGTTATCGGCGTTCATATATATCGGCCTCATATTCAGCACATCATAGAGAGCCTCGATAGTTTTTACCGCCTTAGGATCGGACTCTTCTGTGTTGGCGAAGATGCATGCCCTGCCGTCGAAAAGATTCGGCATGGCTGCCCATGGTCCTGAGTACTCTGTTCCTGCCATCGGGTGTGTGGACACGTAACGTGAACGATATGGGTGATAATGGACACAGCGCACTATCTGGCTCTTGGTAGAACATGTATCTATCACGATTTTATTGTTCGCTCCTTCTTTCTGGAACTGATCCAAGATTTGCGGCAACATTCTGACTGCCGTACCGACCGGAACAGAAATCACGATGATGTCGGCCCTGCTTATGCTTTCCTCGAAAGGAACTATTTCATCAGCCAAGCCCATCTTCTCCGCAGCGGCAGCATTGACAGGATCATTCTCGACACCGAGGATGGTATCAGCGAATCCTCTTCTCTTGAGGTCTATAGCCATCGAACCGCCGATGAGACCTAAACCTATTACCGAAACTATCATATTTGAACTTTATTTCATGATTTCACGTATCTTCTTCTCGGACTCTGCAAGCACTTCCGGCTTTGCACACAATGAGATACGTATATAATTCTTACCGTTTTCCCCAAAAATGAATCCAGGTGTTATGAACACGCCGGCGTCATACAAAATTTTGTCGGAAACCTGCTCCCCGAGACAGCGGGAAGTATCATCAGCATTGACAAAAACATTGTCGGGACTGATTTTTCCCCAGAGGAACATTCCGCTCGAATCGTGATCGTATTTCGCGCCGAGGAGGTCGAAGATCCGACCGGCAGCGACACGACGGATTTTGTACTCGGCGTTAAGCGCGCTGAACCATTCCGGGCCCTGCGCAAGTGCCTGTATCGCCGCAAGTTGCATCGGCTTGAACATTCCTGAATCCATCTGGCTTTTTACCTTCAGAACCTCAGCGATTATCTCTTTCGCGCCGGCCACCATACCGATTCTCCAGCCGGACATGTTGTGCGCTTTGCTGAGTGAGTTCAGTTCCAGGCAGCAGTTCTTGGCGCCCTCGGCAGCGAGGATGGAAAGCGGATCGTCATTCAAGATAAAACTATATGGGTTATCATTGACAATCAATATGTTGTGCTTATTTCCAAAGTCCACAATCTTCTGATAAAGTTCGGCAGTGGCCTTCGCTCCTGTAGGCATGTGGGGATAGTTGGTCCACATGATTTTCACACCGCTGAGGTCCATTTTCTCCAGAGCCTCAAAGTCAGGCTGCCAGCCGTTTTCTTCCGTAAGATCGTATGTAACTATGTCAGCACCAACCAGGTTGGAAGCAGACGTATAAGTAGGATAGCCCGGATCCGGTACCAGCACCTTGTCGCCCTCGTTTATGAAAGCCATGCTGATGAGGAGGATTCCCTCTTTCGAACCGAAGAGAGGCTGGATTTCGCCGTCCGGGTTCAATGTTACCTTATAATATCTTTCGTACCAGTCTGCAAATGCTTGTCTGAGTGCAGGGAGACCCACATAACTCTGATAAGCATGGTTACCGGGCTGGGCAGCAGCTTCCTGCAATGCAGCTATGGCCTGAGCGGGAGGCATACCATCAGGAGCCCCGATACCGAGGTTTATGATTTTGTCTTTTCCTTCCGCAACGCGGGAGTTGTTAAGTTTGTCTATTTCTTTCAGTTTCCTGGAAAAATAGTACTCACGGACAGACTGTGTCCTTTTAGCCGGTTCTATTATCATAATTCTGTTCCAGATATATATTCACCCATAATGTCTATCCCGTCCATCAGAGGACGAATGGCTGCAAGCGCCTGAGTATAGCGGTTGTAGTCGCTGAATGTTATGTCAGCATAAAAGAAATACTGCCACTTCTTCCCTGGAATGGGGAGCGACTGAATCCTGGTAAGGTTCATGTCATAGAAGGACAGTATCGTAAGAATCTTGGCAAGCGAGCCCGGAGTATGCGGAAGAGTAAAGCAGACGGAAACCTTATTCACTTTTTCCTGCGGCACAACGATAGAATCATCCATTACAAGGAAACGTGTGAAGTTCTGCTTGTACGTCTCAATATTTTCTTTCAGTATCTCCAGACCGAACCGCTCGGCAGCCAATGACGACGCCACGGCACCGACACCCAGAAGCTTCCCTTCAGCGACATCAGCCGCACTTTTGGCAGTATCCTCCGACTCCACCATGCGGATCCACGGACATTCTGTCTCGAAAAACTGTCGCGTCTGGTTAATGGCCATGTAGTGAGTATGAACCTCGCGGATGTCTTCGAGTTTCTGTCCAGGCAACGCCATAAGATTCTGATGGATATGCAGATATATCTCCCCTTTCACCTTCGTGCCGTTTCTGCGCAGGAGGTCAAAATTCGGAAGAAGTCCGCCGGAAGTCGTGTTTTCCACCGCCATCACAGCAGCATTGGCCCGCCCCTCCGAAAGAGCCTTGAAAAGGCCTTCGAAGGTAGCACATTCTATAATGTCAGGGTCAATGCCTTCGTTTTCACGATAGTAACGGCATGCAGCCTGCTCGTGAAAACTTCCGTGAAATCCCTGTATTGCTACTGTCTTGTTCATACTACATAAAAAAGAAAGCCACCCGAAAACCGGGCAGCTTTCAAATATTCATCTACGTTAATTATCGAATAAGCAAGAATGATACGACGCCCGGACCTTTATCTTTCAGGATAAAAGTAATAATAAAAACCGAAGCTGTAATATCGTGTTCCGTTATTCATAATGACACAAATATAGAAAAATTTTCTGAAACTGATTATTTTTTTTTCAAAAAAATCGCACTAGACAGTCATGATATCCTTTTCCTTAGCTGCGATAAGAGCGTCGATTTCCTTAATGTTCTTATCGGTAACTTTCTGGATTTCCTCTTCACCCTCTTTCTGAGCGTCCTCAGGAAGGCCTTCGTTCTTCTGAGCCTTCTTCAGAGTATCGACAGCATCACGACGAGCGTTGCGGACAACGACCTTGGAGTTCTCACCTGCGGTCTTTGCCTTCTTGATGAGTTCCTTTCTTCTTTCCTCTGTAAGAGGCGGAACGTTGCAACGGATCTGCTCACCGTTATTCTGAGGTGTCATTCCGATATTTGCATCGATGATAGCTTTCTCGATCTTGGCGATCATGCTCTTCTCCCATGGCTGGATAAGTACAGTCTTGGCATCCGGAGCTGTAACTGAAGCCACCTGCGGAACAGGAGTCGGAGTTCCGTAGTAATCCACTACAACATTATTGAACAATGAAGGATTTGCCTTTCCGACACGATAGGTTTTAAGGTCCTCCTCCAGAAATGCGACAGCCTCTTTCATTTTCTTATCAGCAGCAGTCACAATCTCATTTACTCTTGGTAACATAGTACTTGAATTTATATGGTTATACGTGTACGAGAGTACCCACCTTTTCTCCTTTCAGGAGACGTGTAAGATTACCCTTGCAATTCATATCAAATACGATAATAGGCATATTTCCTTCGCTGCAGAGGGCAAACGCCGTCTGGTCCATCACTTTAAGATGGTCAGAAATAGCCTTCTCGAAAGTCAGTTCCTCAAATTTTACGGCAGACGGATCTTTTTCTGGGTCAGCCGTATAGACACCATCTACACGAGTGCCTTTCAGCAACGCATCCGCTCCGATTTCGAGAGCGCGGAGAGCTGCTCCGGAATCAGTGGTGAAGAAAGGATTACCTGTACCGCCTGCGATGAGGGCTACGCCGCCTTCTTCCATCACCTTAACGGCTTCATCTCTCATATAATACTTCGCAACAGGTTCCATAGGAGTCGCAGTAAACACTTGAGCGTTCACGCCCTGTTCCTTAATGAACATGGAAAGTGCGAGAGAGTTTATTACGGTAGCAAGCATACCCATCTTATCTCCGTCTACTCTGTCGAAACCCTTGCCGACACCCTGAAGACCACGGAAAATATTTCCGCCTCCGTTTACTATAGCTATCTGAAGACCTGCCTTAGCTGCGGCAGCCACTTCTTCGGCATAAGCCTGAAGACTTGCCGTGTCAAGACCCTTTCCGGCATGGCCGCCAAGGCTCTCTCCACTCAATTTCAATAGGACTCTTTTGTACATGATTACGTAAATTTGAAACAAAATTATCGAAATATTATGAAACTTGCAAGAAACGTCCTATCTTTGCCTTTATAATCATTATTTAGGAAACTAATCTTATTTACTAATGGCGAACGCATTCCACTACTCCATCGGGAGAAAGTTCATTCAGGCGGTCAGCGGTGCATTTCTTGTAGTGTTCCTGCTGCTGCATGGTACTATTAACTTCTTTTCTGTAATAGATTCATTCACTGGCGGTTGGGACGCAGCAGACGGTTTGTTCCAGCTTGGATGTGACTTCATGGCTCTGCCTATTGTGACCATCATGGTTCCTGTATTGGCACTTGGCATCATCGTTCACATCATCTATGGATGCTATCTTACATGGTACAACATTAAGGCTCGTGGCGGTTACAAACGTTACGAAGTAGCAAGCAAGGCAAAAGCCGACTCATGGTCTGCAAAGAACATGTTCGTACTCGGAATCGTAATTCTCGGTATCTTGTTCTTCCACCTTACCCACTTCTGGGCTAAGATGCAGCTCCTCGAATTCTGCGGAAGCGAAGCTGAGAATCCTTACACCCTCCTCATGAACACATTCGGAAGCGTATGGGTACTCGTTATCTATATCGTATGGTTCGTAGCAGTATGGTTCCACCTCTGCCACGGTTTCTGGAGCATGTTCCAGACTGTAGGTTGGGATAACCAGGTTTGGTTCAAGAGAATTAAGGTTATAGGTATTATCGTTGCGACAATCATTTTCCTTATGTTTACAGTTGTTGCCGTGAACGCATTCCTTCACGCAAACGGATTTATCTGCTAAGTTAGACATTACAGATTTCAAGATATGGCGATGACCGGGAAACCGGCCATCGCTTTTTTGCATGATAATTGCTATATTTAGAGCCGGACGCGGGATCTTGGCTAAGAGATATCGGCCGGATTATTCCGCGGACGTACATAATTATGAAAGGAGAATCATTCTTCACTTTTGTGGCAGGTGCTGCAATTGGAGTAACACTCGGAGTGCTTTTCGCTCCAGAGAAAGGCGAAGTAACCAGAAAGAAGATAAAAGAAGCTGCACAGGAAGGCTATGACACAGCCAAGGAGAAAGCTTCATACGCTTATGCCGAGGCTAAGTCCAAAGCTTCCAAACTGCGTAAAGGCCTCGATGATCTGAAAGAAATTTTAGCCGAAGAAGGGAAAGAAATCAAGGAAGAGGCAAGAGTAAAACTGCTTGAGAAGCTGAACAAACTTGAAAAAGCTTTGGCAAAGGAAGAAGCTGAAGATATCGACAATCAGTTCGGGGAGGCCTGATGGAAAGAGACTTCACTAAATCAGCAGAGGAGTTCGCTCAGAGCGCGTCGGAATACATCGATCTGAAAATCGACGACCTTAAGCTCAGGACTGCCAAAGGATTATCATTGACATTGAACAGAATCCTTCTCGCAATACTTTTTCTGAGTCTCGGGAGCATCGTACTTACGGCGACAGCCTTCGGCGGAGTCCTCTTGATCGGGGATCTTATCGGAAGTTATGCGGCGGGAGCATTTATCGTCGCAGGTTTCTTCCTGCTGCTTACAGTCATCCTGTTCGCCATACGTAAGAAGCTGTTCCTCAACGGATTCGTACAGATGTTCATTCGTCTTTTCTTCGAGGACGGAAAAGGAGACGCCTATGAAATACGCTGAAATAAAAGATATGGCCGGGCTCGATTCCGCAAGACAAAAACTTACGGCTGATATCGAAGCCAAGGGAAATGAAGTAATTTCCCGATGGGAGAATATGAAAGAAGATTATTCTCCCGCCGGGTTACTCGCTTATGGACTTCACAGAATCTCCGGAAAAGTCAGATATGACAGGATAGCTTTATGGGCTGTCCGTGCCCTAAAAAGGATGATATAAGATTACTACTCAGAAATCGGCAACGTTTTGGTTTTAAGCCACTCTGCGACATCTTCAGGAAGATGAGGGGCCAGGGTGGCATAAACTTCTGCGTTGTATGCGTTCAGCCATGCCATCTCTTCGTCTGTCAGCAAATCCGTTATCACAGGAGCGGTATCTATATGGCAAAGCGTCAGGTTTTCGAAGCACCGCCACGAACCGAACTCATTGGTTCCTGCATCTGTGCAAAGGAGCAGGTTCTCATGACGGATTCCATGCATACCCTCACGATACAATCCGGGTTCGTCGGAAGATATCATGCCCGGAAGCAGAGGTTGGGAATTGAAATTATGTCTGATTTCCTGAGGGCCCTCATGGACATTCAGGAAAAAACCTACGCCGTGACCTGTTCCGTGACCGAAATCTCGCTTGAATTTCCAAAGCGGAGAGCGCGCCGCATAATCTATCTGGGATCCGGAAGTACCGGCAGGGAACATGGCAGTTGCGAGCCCTATATGTCCCTTAAGGACAAGGGTATAATCCTCTTTCTCCAAATCCGTACATGGACCGAGCGGAACAGTACGTGTAATATCGGTCGTCCCGAAAAGATATTGTCCACCAGAGTCACATAGATAAAGACCTCTAGGTTCGAGCTTCCGGGAACCGACTTCATGCGTAACATAATGAGGCAGAGCAGCGCTAGGACCATAAGCAGAGATAGTCTCGAAGCTGTTGCCCCTATATCCCGGGATTTGCGCCCTGAGAGAATCCAATTTCACGGCAGCATCCCATTCATCGATTTCAGCTCCTGAAGCCATCTCAGTCTCCAGCCAGAAAAGGAACTTTTCCATGGCCAGACCGTCCTCGAGATGGGCCTCTCGCATACCGCTGATTTCTATCTCATTCTTCACAGCCTTTCTCAACGGAATAGGAGAAACTCCTGCCTTCACCTTCACCGAAGAAGATGCCATCGCTTTATAAAGGTGCCAGTTCAATGTCGCCGGATCGACATAGAGATGACGCAGTTCCGTACAGTCTGCCCCGGAAAATACCAGCTCCACATCATCATACGGACGGATCATAACCCCGTCGGCTTCCAATTCCGCAAAACTTGACAATGTTTCAGAATCAAGTTTCCCTACCACAGGCTTCTTCACGAACCAGCAGACATCATCATTCGTAACGAGAAGATAAGATATGACTACAGGATTATACTCCACATCGGAGCCTCTGACATTCAGCGTCCACGCGATTTCATCCAAAGCCGTAAACAATATCGAATCACAATCCACTTCCTCCAAAAACCGACGGATAGAGGCGATTTTCGACTGTCTGGACTCCCCTGTCAGGTCATCTCCAAGAGTTATTACAGGAGAAACCGGAACAGCAGGCCTATCATCCCACAACTGATCCAGCATATCAGGCATATCCACTATCTTATATCCGTTTTCAAGCTCCGCGCTTTCATCATGACGACGGCCGGCTCTCTTAAATGCGGTCTTAATCATTTCCACAGATGAGACATTCCATGACAGGCCATCCAAAGCCACGATTACAGGGCCGCGTTTATCCACGAAGGCCACTTCCGCAAGCCATTCAGGAATACGCACTTCTCCAGGAATCCTGGTCTTGTGAAGTTCCACGCCTGTTCCCTGAAGTTGTTCGACAGCCTGGATGAAATATCTGGTATCGGTCCACAAACCCGCATGATCGAGGGTAATCACTATATCCCCCGCTTCTCCGGTAAAACCGCTTATCCATTCTACCTGTTTCCACCGCAGAGCCGGATATTCGCTGGCATGCGGATCAGACCCGGAAATGACTACTGCATCCAAGCCTTTAGTTCTCATTATTTTACGGACAGCTTCGATCCTTTGGAAATAAATATTCCCTTCATTACAAGTCATCATATCAATTCACGGATTATTTCATCAGAAACAAAAAACTTTTCTTCCGGGATTCTCAGCCTTCGCCAAATCGTCCAGGTCAATGCTCCTTCACTCAGAAGTTTCTCCACAACATCTGCAGGCAATTTTTCCGGTTCGATTCCATCCGACGTCCTGAGAGCCAGCATTATCTCTTCCACGTGGATATCTTCATCCGTAAGTATCTCTTTCTCAGACACATAATCAGACTCCGACTGAGAATTCCACAATCGGGCATTGACCTTACCCCCGGAGCTGGCGACAGCAGAGTGCGCGCCCGGGCCCAGGCCGACATATGGGACACGGCGCCAATAGGCCGAGTTGTGACGGGCCTCGAATCCGGGATAAGCGAAGTTCGAGACCTCGTAATGCTTGTAGCCGGCATCCTGCAAGAGACCGCAAAGAATCTCGTATTGGCGACAGCAAACCTCCTCGGAAGCCTCGATATACCGGCCCGAATCGACCAAATCCGCCAGAGCGCTATTGTCCTCGACCGAGAGCTGATAGGCCGAAATGTGGGAAGGGCTCAGCCCGATCGCCTTGTGGACAGTCGCCTCCCAAACCTCGTCCGACATCCCGCCTATGCCATAGATCAGGTCAATGCTGATGTTACGGAAATCATTGCCTCTCAGCATCCAGTATGCCTCTTCAGCCCCAGCAGCGTCATGCCTGCGGTTCATCCATTTCAGGATAGAGTCATCGAAAGACTGCACGCCCATGCTTATGCGGTTCACGCCCAGAACTTTAAGGGCACGGACGTAATCATCGCCTTTTTCCAGGATATCCTCCGGGTTCACCTCTATGGTAAACTCGTTGTAGTTATGCCATGAATCCCCATAGATGGTTTCGTTCAACTTCTTGACTATCTTCCGGATACAATCAAGAGGAAGCACAGATGGTGTACCTCCTCCGATATATAAAGTATCTGCGTTGTCAGGAAATCGCGACGACGGCAACGTGGCTTTTATTTCTTCCGCACGAGCCTCAATTTCCGCACAAACGGCATCAGTGTATTTCGAAAAACGGATACGCTCCCCGGCTTCCTTTCCGCGGCAAACAGGGACCGCTTCGGAATAGAAACCGCAATATGTGCAGAAACTTCTGCAGAATGGGACGTGTATATAAATCAAAGCACTTTAATTAACGCAACATAAGTTCAGCAGAACCGAGTTTAGACTGTTCGGTATAAGCCTCTACAGTATAAACGCCCTTCTGGAAACTTGGGATATCATTCAGGTAGATGCTCATGTCGACTTCTTTACCCTCATAGTCCACCTGACGGGAAGCAGAAGCGATCATAGCCTCACCGTTGAATGTGAACGATGTCCTGTTGGAGTTCGTAAGGATGATTCCGTTAGGGTCTTTCACTCTGATATAAACTCTTACAGGTCCCTTAGGAGCGAGGTCATTCTCGACAAGGCTGAGAGATGTGAGCAATCTTACGACACGGCTGCTTCTGTCAGTAACCTTATCCGATGAGTTATAAGCCGCCATAGACAGACCGCGAGCCTTGATGACCGCACCGGCAGCCACCTGACCGCTAAGATTCTCCACCTGCTGTGAAAGTTCAGCGTTGGCCGCCTTGCTGGCCGCAGCTTCTCTTCTCGCTGCCGCAGCATCTGCAGTAAGTTTATGATTCAATGTATTCAGGGAGTCGATCTGCACGATGTAGTTTCTCATAATGCTTCTCAACGTTCCGAGCTCTTTCTCATACTGGCGCATCTTGGCGCGGTTTGTAGCATCGGTCTTCTTTATTCTTTCGAGAAGGTTCGCTACTTCAGCTCTGGATGTATCCAACTGAGAGTTAATGCTATCATAATCAGAAGAAAGGCTGGCGTAGTCATTCTGGAGATTTTCCATCTGGGCAGTAAGATCCTGCTTCTCGACTTCAAGTTCTCTTATCAATGATGATTTTTGGCTCCAGATAAATATGAGCGCAACTGCCAACAGCACAGCAACACCTGCGAGCACATACATCACAGTCTTCAAGCTTTTCACTTTTGCGAGCTTAGACTCCTGCTCGCGGCGTTCCATAATAGGATCTGTTTCCATAATTGTCTTCCTTTAGAAGTGGTTTTACATTCATTTTACACAAAATTAGTGATTTTAATGATTACTGACATATAAATCACGATTTTTGCTTAAGTTTGCACATATAAACATGCAAAAATTATGACAAACACTGTAAAATACATCATCCGCGCTGTGAAATATTTCTTTTATTTCACATTTCTTATGATTATCATCATGTGTGTACTGGTTCTGGCACACGTTGTGGAGGGAAATATAGAGACCATGTTCCGGGACGGTTACAAATCACTATGGCAAATAGCCGGGATGTTCGCCTGCGTGGCAGCCATCTATCCTATCTTCGGATTTGTAAAGAAAATGGCATTGATCCCGGGAGAGCCGTCAGAGAACCGCGACGGGATAATCAAATACATGGAAGACCGCGGCTACAAACTCGAAACAGAGCACGACGGCAGGATGACATTCCGTAACAGAAGCATCGTAAACAGAATCTCGAGAATGTGCGAAGACAGGATAACCCTCACCCCGACGCTCGGAGGCTTCGAAGTCGAAGGACTAAGGAAGGATACCATACGAATAATTTACGGCCTCGAAAATGCCTTCAGGCATAAGACAGAGGACGATAACCAATAAAATATAAACAGTATGAAAGAAGAGCTCAAACTCATGACAGTGGCCAGATACTCCGACCAGATGAGTGCGGAGATCGCTGCAGGAATGCTGAATGCAAACGGCATCCCGGCTGAGGTATTCGGCCAGACCTCAAGCTATCCTTCTATCAATGCTGCCATCGACGGTGTAGAGTTGAAGGTCAATGCTGAAGATTACGAATCTGCCAAAAAGCTCTTGGCAGCAAACGAGAGCGCAGAGTAAAACTCTTCGCCATAAGCACTTATAAGAGGTTCGCGTAAAAACTCATATACGCGGACCTTTTCTTTTTTACCCTTCTCGAATGCATCTTTGCAAATGTCCCAACGATGCAGATTCAGGGCATGTTTTCCGCCTGTAAGTTCGGTCACACGTATCGGATAAAGCCAGCAGGAAATAGGCTTGCGGAATGTGCATTTACCTGAGAAATAACAGCGCTCTATAGAACAGAAACAATTCTTGTCCTTATCGAAATGCGTATAGGCACATTCTTCTGTACCTGGACATAAAGGTGTCACGATATCGCCGTCCACATCGATTTCGAAGAATCCCTTCTTCGCAACCACTTCACGTCCGGTCTCCTGCATGAGAGGAGAGAAAGCAGGGTAAGCCTCCTCCACCTTTTCGATTTCTTCCTCTTTCATAGGTGCACCGCTGTCGCCAATTATACAGCAGCACCCCTTACATTTTTCATAGTCACAGGCGAAGTATTCTGTTATCACCTCTTCCGAAACAAGACAATCACCGATTTCGAAGATTGTTCCGAATTTTCTGTTATCTGACATCTATTTGCTTAGTTTTCAATATGAAATACAGTTTCAGTCGTGTCCACAGGACATACCGCGACCGAGTCAGGAACCGCCGGCAGCGAATCCACCCTCACTTTCAGTGAATCCGATGCCGAAAGGTTTGTCAATGTATCTTTCACTATCAGAGAATCTTTAGCCACCTTCACGTCAAGCTCGCTGACCTTTATTACACGTGGAGCAGGGAACTCCTTAAGTCTTCTTCTGAACACTGCAGAATCACCCCAATCAGGAACCGCAGGGGCACTCAAGCCGAGAACACCATAAGCGGCAGCATTGACCCCGGACGAATCGGCAGCAGGCAGCAAGACAGGTATAATTCCTTCGAACACAGGCTTTTTCAGTTTCTGTTCATGGATCTGTTCGCCCTCATGGCTACGTCTGACGGCATATTCAGCCAAACGTCCCTTGGCCATAGCTGCAAGAACCTCGTTCACATTATCGAGAGTAACGGCATTGACCTTATCCTTATACTTGGTGACCATATCCTTTCCATACGAGTAACGAAGTACGAGCATGGACATAATGGTCTCAGGGTCAGACATTCGCGCCTCCATGGACTTCAACAGCATGGACCGGTAAACCGACATTTCATCAGCGGAGATACCGTCGGAAACTTGCGAGACAGTCCTTCTGAGCGCGGACATCACGAACTCGACGGAATCAGTCTGGGCGAGCGAAGCAGGGATACCCGTACGGTCGGACATCGCGCAGTTCATGCGGAAGTTGAAACGCTCTTCCGGGAACATGGCGAACTCCCATGACGGAGAACCATACCATCCGCATTTTGAGAGAGTTGCGGAAAGTTTGTCCGTCATCACCATAGCGGCTATCTGCGAAGCCATAAAGTTCGCGGAGGTGAACATGAGCGGTGAGGATATTCCCACGGACAATTCAGGCTTGTCACCTCTCTTAATCTCTGATACTCTGCCGGATACGCTTTCATACTGCAGTCTTGAGCGGAATGATGACACCTTTTCGGTGCTAAAGTTTCCTAGGTCGCGGCAAAGGTCTTTTTTCAATGAGAACTCGTCCAAGTCGCCGACGATTACAAGTACGCCGTCGTTCATCTTGGAGAATTCGCTGTCGAAGAATTTCGAAGCGCGCTTAGGGAAATCATCCGTAAGTTTTATGCGACGTTTATATGGGGACCAAACGTTTCCAGGGAACATCAAGCTATCCAAAACAGCTTCCTGAGAAGAGCCTGCAGCCATCATAAGATCCTGACACTTACGATAATAATCATAAGCATCCTTGTTCAATGATTTATTATCTGCGAAAGAAGCCATGGCTTTCATCACCAGACGCAGACGCGATGAAGGGGCAGCTCCGCTGATACGGAAATCCGACATGGTTACCTCGCCTTTCATCGTTATTCCGTTGGCAGAAAGCATATCAGCAAAACGGTAGCAGGACATTCCGCACACATCGTAGAGACGCAACATGTCTGAGATATACGCGCTTTCGCCCGGCTTGATGCCCGGAAGAAGAGAATATCCTCCTTTCAAGAGCCACATATAGTGGAACATGCCGCTCTTCGGTACGTTCTTGAATATCACCCTGATACCATTGTCGAAGGTCCAAATCTGCCCGCCGGAAAGCGGTTCAGGAGAGACCGTCTTTATCTTAAGTTTGCCTGACGGCTTCTTGAGGGTAAGAGTGTCACTGTTGCTGATATTATATGTACGCATATTGCCGGCTGACCATGCGGCGGAGAAATTCTCAAGCACATCGCGGCCGGATACCGCCAATGAATCCGCCTTGCACTCGACCGTCAGGTTCTTCGACCTGTCCAGCAGCGCGAAAATGAAATTGTTGAAAAGTTTCGCACCGAGATCGTCCTGAATATTCTTCTCCAGGAAGAAATTCATGTTGGTCGCGGCTGAGGTCAATGATGCCCCGTAGAGATAAGCCGAGATGCACTGCTCCACATATATGGAGTTCGCGGTAACATCACCGCTATACTCTCTCTTGAGATTCATAACCAGTTCATTCTCAGTATCTCTATACTCATCAGGACTGACGCCGTTCTTATTCAGGTCTGCAAGGACACCGGACAAGACAGCGGTAGCTTTGTTCAGATTCGGAATAGAAGTAGTGACCGTTATCCTATATGTTTCGTCACCCGGACCGGACTGGCTTCCCGAATAGTCAGCATTCACGCCACCTACCGGAATACCTGCCTGCCTCAATGCTGTGGAAAGACGTTTCTTCATAATGATACCGAACTCCATTGCAAACTTTCTCGAGACAAGCGGCTGGATAGTATTCATATTCTTCAGCGGGGTTCTCGGTGACTTATATTCAGCAGTCAACGAGACTATTCCGGGAATATCACTCTGGATATGACGATAAACGACATCGTCTGAAACATTCCACGCATATCGGTCCACCTGCTTTTCTGAAGAATGACGGGTAACGAGCATGGAGAGCATGTTCATTTTATTCAACACCGCACCGGCATCGATATCTCCTGAAACCACTATAGCCTGATTATCAGGAGAATACCTATCTCCTCTTTCAGACTGCCTGCCGACGATATCGAACACCATGAGCAAGGTCGAATCCACGACCTCTTTAGACCTGGTCAAGTCCAGACCTCCGAATCTATATATGGTAGCATCACTATACACTGAAGCATATCCGCCGGGACCGGGCCAGATACAGTTTCGCGACAAATAGCTGAAAGGAGTATCTGTTCTGAAATGAGGCAACCCTGCAAGGGATCCCATGACATTGACAGCAGAAGAACCTGACTCTACTCCACTCTCCATATCATATCCGCCGCGTCGGACAAGAGCGACATCCGCCTTCCCCTTCTCGGTAGAATTCGTCACGAGATAATATGCAATTCCGTTATCCAAAGTTCCCGTCTTTATGGAGGAGGCCACAGGGAGTTGCGGAAGATCGGCTGCAGGCATAATTGTTGAAATAAGCACTGCCGCCAGTGATATAGTAATACGATATAGCGTGTTCATCATCTGATTTAAGCTTGGAAGTTGAACCTCTTATGCAAAATTAAGATTTTTTTATTATTTTTGCCTTAATGTCCACCATGGACAGGGTAACATATACAACAAAAACCATACGAAAAACATTAAAAACACAAATATCATGAAAAGAATTATTCTCTTAATGGCTGCAATCGGCCTTTCATTCGGAGTAATGTCCGCACAGGATTTGGCTACCGCCACATCTACATTCAACAGCGGTGCTGAAGCACTTGCCGCAAACAACAAGACAGGCGCCCTCGAATACTTCCAGAAAGCGCTCTCTATCGCTGAGGCTCTCGGTGAGGAAGGAAAGGACGTTGCAGAAAACTGCAAGAACGCTATTCCGTCTACCATTTTGTCTATCGGTAAGGAATTGTATAACAACAAGGATTTCGCAGGCGCGAAAGCAAGATTTGAAGAGGCTGCCAAAGTGGCAACAGAATACGGAAACACTGAAGTTAGCGACGAAGTTGCAGAACTTCTTCCTACAGTCAGCAAGAGAATCGCTCTCGCCAAGGTCAACGACGCTATGAAGGCTAAAGACATAAATGGTGTCATCGCTGCTTACGAAGAGGCTGTTGCTCTCGACACCACAGATGCGAACACAGCTCTCAAGTTCGGTCAGTTCCTCGGTAACGCAAAGAAATATGACGAGGCTGTGAAATATCTCGAAATGGCAGGCCGCAACGGACAGGAAGGAAACGCGAAATCACTGCTTTCTACCACATTCCTCAAGAATGCTGCAGATCAGTTGAAGGCCGGCAAATATGCAGATGCTGTCGCACTTGCAGAAAAAGCCAACAATTACAAGGAAAACGCTCAGGCTTACTTGGTTGCAGGACAGGCTTCTCAGAAATCCAATAAGAACGCTGATGCTATCACCAACTTCGAGAAATATCTCGAGCTCGCTCCTACCGCAAAGAATGCAAACGCTATCGCATTTACTGTAGGTGCTCTTTATCAGCAGGGCGGAAACAAGGCTAAGGCCCTCGAATTCTACAAGAAGGTAGAAAACGATCCTCAGTTCGGTCCTCAGGCTAAACCGCTCATCGCTTCACTCAGCAAATAAATTTCACCGGAAGATGAGAGATCTTGAACTTCTCGCTCCGGCCAAGAATAAGGATATCGGCATCGCGGCCATCGACTGCGGTGCCGATGCCGTATATATTGCCGGACCCGCATTCGGAGCCAGGCAGGCCGCCGGAAACAGTATGGAAGATATCCGCCAACTCTGCGATTATGCGCATAAATTCGGAGCACGTATATACCTCACACTGAATACCATACTCTTCGACGACGAACTGGATGAGGCTTATGCCCTCATGTGCGATGCCGAGGATGCCGGCGTAGATGCGTTGATAGTTCAGGATTTGGCAGTCATGAAAATGGCTGAGGGCGGAAAAGACGGAAAACAAAGAAGAATCCACATTCCGCTGCACGCTTCCACACAATGCGCCATACGTGACGTCCAGAAAGCAGTATTCTATAAAGATAACGGGTTCTCCCGTCTGGTTCTGGAGAGAGAACTGCCTCTTTCGAAAGTGAAGGAAATCAGCGAGGCAACTGACTGTGAGATAGAGTTTTTCGTACACGGAGCCATCTGCGTCTGCTATAACGGACAGTGCTACATGTCGGAAAGCATCACTGGACGAAGCGCAAACAGAGGCGAGTGCATTCAGGCCTGCCGCTCATTGTATAACCTCGTGGATTCTGATTCGGGAAAAGTCCTGGCGAAAAACAAGGCCCTGCTCTCTCTTAAGGATTACAGTCTCATAAACCGTCTAGAAGACATCGCCGAAGCAGGCGCCTGTTCATTTAAAATCGAAGGCCGGCTTAAGAACATATCTTACGTAAGAAATACCGTGAGCGCTTATTCTCAAGCTCTTGACAAGCTTGTCGAAAAACATCCCGGGAAGTATCGCAGAGCTTCATTCGGTCACATTTCCAACGGATTCCAGCCGGATTTGGTAAAGACCTTCAACAGAGGCTATACGGAACTTTTCCTCGACGGACACCGCGGAAAATGGGCAAGCATGGATGCGCCGAAAGGAATGGGCGAACTTGTAGGTATCACAGCATCAGTAAGGCCTGTCGGGAAAGATGAGATAGAAATCACCATAAAGCCACAAAAGGGTAACACGATAATTCTCGCAAACGGAGACGGATTCGCATTTACATCGCACAACGGGGATATCGTAGGATTCCGTGGGGATGTCTGCTCAGGCAATACCATCCGCAGCAAGCGGATCCAGGGACTTACACCAGGCGTAAAATTATTCAGAAATATCAGCGTGGCTTTCGAGAAATCCATGATGAATTCTCCTTGCAAACGACTGATTTCATCTGAAGTGGAAACTGTCATATCCGGAGATGGGGTTTCAGGATACGTCATAAGCGTGTCAGCCACTACTGAAGACGGACGAAGAACAACTATTTCCTGCAATGCCGGAACCGACCCTGCAAGAAACGCAGAAATGATGAAGTCTATGGTCAGCGGACAGTTATGCAAGTCCAGTGGAATATATAATTTCCGCGAAGCCAAGCCTTTGCAGATAGACACCACTGACAACAACATACCTTTCGTCAGCTCCGCATTCCTAAATGGTATACGTCGCTCATTGGCAGAAAACTTGGACAAACAGCCAGTATTATCCAGACCTCTTCTTAATCTGAGATCCGGACACAACTCCCCTACCGGCAGCATCCTGCTTCCGGCACATCTGAACTATAAATACAACGTCGCCAACAGCCTGGCCAGGGAAATCTACATATCCCGCGGCAAGTGCAACACCGTCGATGACGCCTATGAGATCTCACACATCCTGGGAGCGGAACTGATGAGATCGAAATATTGCATAAGGTATGAACTGGGTCTGTGTCCCAAGATGAACAAACCAGGCACACCTCTTCCGAAGCATCTCCACCTGGAAAACAACGGAAGGAAGTTTGCCCTCACATTCGATTGCAAGAACTGCGAAATGGTCGTGTCGGACGACTCCGGGCTTTAAGTTCCACGCACGTTTTGCGTGCACTTTACCCTCACCCTAAATCTTGGGTCTCAGGGAAGGGACTTGCTTTCGCCCTCTTGGGCTCCATAAGCGATGTTCAGCACTTGCGAAACTTAAACCTGTTCATCGCTCCAGGAACGAGAACGTTATCTCAGTATCGCCGAAACGACCTGTTACACCATCATACTTCTCCAGATACTGGGCAGACAGCTGTCCTCGCCATACTATATCATCACGCGTATTGAACGGCAACGAGATGTCGAATCCATAACTCTTGGACTTTATTTTCACGGTAGCCGAGCACTTCCAGTCAGTCCTTGTCCCGCCGTCGTCTTCCGTAATCATCAGCGCCACATTCTCCAGCTGTCCTGTCCAGTCCGAAACAAGCATGGTGTTCAGAGGTATCATCTTACCCACCTGGCTACGTTTCACAACCAGCATAAAATCAGTGATTTGCGGAGAGTACAGTTTTAGTTCCGCCTCTGTACTTGCAGTAAAATCCTCGACACTTCCGCACTTGAAAAAGAACTCCGACGCCCCGGCGAACCAACAGTCGTAGTTCCTCAACATCTTGAAATCTTTCAACACTAGCGAACGTACCTTCCCGTCACCACTTAAAGGCTTCGCACAATTCTCCGCCTTCGGCAGGATAATAATCTCGCCACCGCCGCTCCCCCACTCGGGATGTTGTTTCTTCCATGTCTCCAACGTCTCGTACCCACTGTCGGAATTCCGGTTCATCACCCACACTGGTCGGGTCAATGCCAATTCTTCGTCGACTATAACTTCCCGGACTGAGCGATGCCCTTTAGGGTCCGTAACTATTTCATACCCAGTATTATATTCTGCCCCGTTGCCCGGATCGAATGTTATCACGGGCATGGTTTCCCCGTCCCATCCATCTGAATAAGGCCAATAAATCTGCACATCGGAGTTCTCCAATGTAGACATATACTTCTCGGGATTCACCCCGTCCAAGCAGTCTGCAGAAGATTTTGTGGAAGACAGGTACTCCGCAATCAAGTCCCTCAACGGGCGTACATAAGCCTTCGTGTTGATACTTTTGGCTTCTTCCGACTCCCCTACTCCCGATCCGGGAGCCGCGAAAAGGTCCCTCATGGTATATTCCTCATCATAACCATTTACAGATGAAGAGGATACAGCATCATACACCTCTATAAGATGTTCATTCATAATCGGAAGTTCCGAAAACATCTTGGCGACCTCATCCAGGGTTACATGAACCTGCGGGTTTTCCACCTCTCCGGAATGATCTACTTCTTCACATGCAAGCGTCAGCAATACCGACGCAGCATACATCAAAACAGCACGTTTCATAATCAAAATATTTTTACAAAGTGACGAAAAAAAATCCGTGTTCAAAAAATGAACACGGATTTTTTTTAAAAACGGCCTCTGACGTATGTCTAAGCCCTATTTATAGTAGATGACAAATCTATTTTTATCATAAAAATCTTTAATAATTTTGGTATGACCATATCCGGCAGCACGAAAAACCGCCTCGGTCTGCGGTGCCAAGACCTCATTCACCTCTGTCATGCCCACTCCTTCAGGTGTCATATACTTCTGACTCCAACGTGCAACGGCACGATAAAAGAGCATCGGGTCATCATCCGGAACGAACAATGCCAGTGAAGGTTCATGCTCCAAGACGTTTTTCCGCATCTCGGCCTTTTCGGACTCCATTATGTATGGAGGATTGCTGAGAACGAGATCGAACCGGGCATTGTCATCCAACCCGGAAGCCGGACCAAGCACATCGGCATTGACAAAAACAGGCTTGGTATACATTTTATCTTTCAGCTCGGGCTGAAAATTCTGGGCAGAAGCGACGGCGAGCGCCTCATCGGAGATGTCCACTCCGACAACTTTCGAGTTCGGTATCGAAAGGGCCATCGTCCATGCGATGCATCCGGAACCGGTACAGAGGTCCAGGACGCGCACAGGTTCGGCATTCTTTCCGTAAGGAGCACGGACTCTGAACATTCTCATACCTATCTTAACTGCTTCTTTACAAAGCAATTCCGTCTCAGGACGCGGAATCAGCACAGCCGGTGTCACGTGGAAAGTTCTGTCCATAAATATGGCTCTCCCGGTGACATACTGTATAGGTTCTCCGTCCGCAAGTCGCTTAAGATCTGAATATAACAAGTCTTTCTTAGACTCGTCTATTTCGTAATCGGGTTCTACGATATGGGTATAGCTCTTGGTCCCAAGCAATTCTTCACACAATATCAGTACAATGTTTCTCGCTTCTTTCGTCGGATAAAGCGATTCGAGTGTACTGATGCCTTCTTTCACAAAATCAGCAAGCAGCATTTTCCCTCCGCTATGAATTTTCTATTACCGATGTTAAAAATTCTGTCATGTCCAGTCCGGCAGCACGTACCATCTTAGGAACCAGAGAGGCACTTGTCATGCCCGGGATGGTGTTGGCTTCCAAGAAGTAGAGTCCGTCTTCGGCGTCGATATAGTCGAATCTGACTATGCCGTTGCATCCGAGACGGGTATAAATCTTCTCTGTAACTTCCTGAATGTGAGCAGAAAGTTCATCGGATATCTCCGCAGGGCATATTTCTTTACTGTGGCCGTTGTATTTGGCGTCATAGTCGAAATATTCGTTCTCGGTTACGATTTCTATAACCGGCAACGCTTTCACTTTTCCGTCTGGAGCCACGTAAGCAGCACATGTAAACTCTCTGCCTTTCACGGCTTTTTCCACGATGACTGTAGGACCTTCAGAGAAAGCGTAGTTGATGGCAGATGACAGGAATCCTGCTTCCTTTACCTTTGTGATGCCGAAACTTGAGCCGCCGTCCGTAGGCTTCACGAAGACTGGCATTCCGAGTTCAGAGGCTACTTTAGAAGAGAATGCCTCCACATTTTCGCCCTTTCTGATAAAGGCATCGTCAGCTAACTTAACGAAGTCAACATCACGAAGATAGCTCTTGCATGAGAATTTGTCGAAGGCTACGGCTGAAACGAATGCGCTACATCCGCTGTGAGGGATGTTCAGCATCTCGAAATAGCCCTGGAGAAGTCCATTCTCACCAGGTGTTCCGTGCTGCATGATGTAGGCATAATCGAACTTCACTTTCTGGCCATAGACATTGACAGAAAAATCATTCTTGTCGATCTCGGGGCGGGAGCCTTCCGGGAAGGTGACTCTCATGGAGTCTCTCTTGCTGAATGCCACGAGGTTCCATTTGCCGAATCTGGCGAAGATCTCGTAGACATCATATTTGGTAGCATCGATTCTCGAAGCTGTAAATTCTCCGCTGCGGCAAGCGACTTCCCACTCTGAAGAGTCACTGCCATAAATCACTGCAATAGTGTTATACTTTCCCATATGTTGTAATATGTTAATCAAAATAATAATCCGCTTCACTACGCAAGCTGCCGGAAGCATCTTCATCTCCGCCGCTGCAGCTCAGGTCGAGAGTCATTCCAGGAGGAGCTACGAATCTGTCGGACTCGGATATGCCGAGGGTACCGTCAGCGAGGACTTTCTTCATGAATATACCCCAGATAGGCAGGGCCATGTTGGAGCCGCTACCCAGCGCAAGTGCCTGGAAATGAACCTGTCTGTCTTCCGCACCTACCCAGACACCGGCTGTAATCGAAGGAGTGTAACCGATGAACCAACCGTCGGCATTATCATTGGTCGTACCCGTCTTTCCGGCGATTTCACCTTTCAGCTGATATACGGCACGAAGTCGGGCACCTGTTCCATTGTTAATAACGCCTTGCATCAGGTTCTCCATAAGGTAAGCGGTCTGTTCACTGATGGCTTCTTTCTTTCTGTTGGTGAACTCGGCGAGCACGTTGCCCTGATTGTCTTCGATTCTGGTCACAAACTGCGGAGCGATATATACTCCACGTGACGGGAAGGTGTTATATGACGCAACCATCTCATACAGAGACAAGTCCGCAGGTCCCACACAAAGTGAAGGCACGGCGTCGATGTGACTCTGGATTCCCATGGTACGCATCATGTGTGCCATAGCCTCAGGTCCGAGCTGCTTCATGAGGTAAGCCGAAATGTTGTTCGAACTATGTGTAAGTCCCCATTTGAGGGTGACAGTCTTTCCGATCCAGATGTCTTTATCTGTACTTCTCGGAGTCCATTCCTTATCGCCCACGATAAACGTCTGAGGGACATTGACCACCTTGGTACAAGGACTCATGCCGGACTGCATCGCGAGGGTGTAGAGGAACGGCTTGACGGTGGAACCGATCTGGCGCTTGCCCTGGCGGACATTGTCATACTTGAAGTATCTGTAGTTCGGTCCTCCGACGTAAGCTTTCACGTAACCGGTAACAGGCTCCATAGCTACGAAACCGGCACGAAGGATGGATTTATAATATCTGATGGAGTCGTCCGGGGTCATGGTTGTATCCACGTAACCCTTTTTGTTCCAAGAGAATAGGCGCATCTTAGTAGGCACCGAGAAGGACTTCAGGATTTCGCTTTCGGAAACGCCTTCTTTCTTCATCATCCTATATCTGTCGCTCCATTTTCTGGCCTGGCGCATCACATAGTCGCGGGTATCCTTGTCCACATCATTCGAGAACGGCTTGTTGCGCTTAGACCTGAGGTCACGTTCGAAACTCTTCTGAAGATTTTTTCCAAGATACTCAGCCACAGCCTCTTCAGCATATTTCTGCATCTTGTAATTAATAGTGGTATAGATACGCAAGCCATCTTTATCCAAGTTATACTGGGATCCGTCCGGTTTCTTGTTCTTGTTCAGCCAGCCATAGAGGCCGTCATCTGCCCAAAGCAAAGAATCCGCCGTATAGTCCTCTGAGTAGGTATAACTAGATTTCACCGGCTTTTTCGCGTTCATCACACGACGGAGCATATCTCTGAAATACGGAGCAAGACCGGCATTGTGGTCCTGAACCTGATATGACAGCGAAATAGGAATCTCGCGTATGGAATCTCTCTCGTGCTTGGTAAGATATCCGGCTTTCTCCATCTGTCCGATGACGAAATTTCTTCTGTAAAGAGCCTTGTCCGGGTGCAATGCCGGATTATATCTGGTCGGCTTGTTCACCATACCGACAAGCGTAGCGCTCTCTTCTACAGTAAGATCCGCAGGTTCTTTCGCAAAGAATGTCTGAGCCGCAGCCCTGACTCCATAAGCACTGCTGCCGAAAAATACAGCATTCAGATACATATCCAAAATTTCATCCTTCGTATAATCGCGCTCCAGTTTCACGGCCGTAATCCACTCTTTCAGCTTTATCCAGACCATCTTAACCTTCGAGAATCCGGGGATGCGGCTGGAAACGTCCGCGCGCGGATACAATGTCTTCGCAAGCTGCTGAGTGATGGTGCTGCCGCCTCCCTGACTGGAATCGCTCAGGAGCAAAGTTTTCACCGCCACACGTCCAAGGCTTTGAAAGTCAATGCCGGAGTGTTGGTAGAACCTCACGTCCTCAGTAGCCACGGCTGCCTGAACAAGATATGGAGACAAATCTTTGTACGCCACATAAGATCTGTTCTCTATATGAAAAGTGGTAAGGACCTGTCCGTCATCAGCAATCACCTCCGTAGCGAGCTTACTTTCAGGGCTTTCCAGTTCCTCGAAAGAAGGAATATCAGCGAAAAGCCATACAGCCAGCAACATCACGGCCAACAAAATCACAGGACAGGAAATGATTATCCAGAACCATTTCACAAATTTCTTTCTCGTATTCTCGGTCATAATTATATATCTCTCGTTCAAAATGACAAAATTACACAGAAAATTTGGAAAATATCCTGATTTGTTCCTTACTTTGCAGTTCTTTAACAAAAAAACGAATATACCATGAACGGTAACCTTGTAATTGTGGAGTCTCCTGCAAAAGCGGGGACTATCCAGAAATTCCTGGGAAAAGATTATATCGTCAAACCAAGTTTTGGCCATATCAGAGACCTACAGGACAAGAAGTTAAGTGTGGATGTGGAGAACGGGTTCGCTCCTGAATATGTCATTCCGGCCGACAAGAAAAAAGTCGTTTCCGAGCTGAAGAAGTTGGCAGACGATGCACAGACCGTGTGGCTTGCATCCGATGAAGACCGGGAGGGAGAAGCTATTTCATGGCATCTCTATGAAACTCTCGGACTACAGAAAAAAGACACCAAGAGAATCGTCTTCCATGAAATCACGAAAGATGCGATTCTGCGTGCCATAGAAAATCCAAGAAGCATCGACATGAATCTCGTGGATGCCCAGCAGGCACGTCGTGTTCTGGACAGACTTGTAGGATTCGAACTTTCCCCTGTGCTCTGGAGAAAGATTCAGCCGAAGCTCTCTGCAGGACGTGTACAGAGTGTCGCGCTCAGACTCGTAGTGGACCGCGAAAGGGAAATCATCGGATTCCAGAGAGAGCAATATTATAAGGTAGACGGCACGTTCCATCCGGAGAATACTGCTGCCGGTGTAAAGGTCAATGCTACCCTCGACAGAAGACTGCATGACCTGGATGAGGCAAGACAGTTCCTGGAGGACAGCAAAGACGCAAAATTCTGCATCAGCAGCATTGACAAAAAAGATGGAGTCAGAACTCCGGCTGCGCCTTTCACGACATCGACACTCCAGCAGGAGGCGGCGAGGAAACTCAGGTTCCCGGTCAGCCTGACCATGAGGATCGCGCAGAGCCTTTACGAGCGCGGACTCATCACTTACATGAGAACCGACTCGACTAACTTGTCCAGCCTGGCTCTCGGGACATCGAAGAAATATATTATAGGTGCGTTCGGCGAGGAATATTCGAAGCCCCGTCAGTACAAGACCAAAGCTAAGGGCGCTCAGGAGGCTCACGAGGCCATCAGACCTACTTATATCGAGAATACGGAAATCGAGGGAACAGCTCAGGAGCAGAAGCTTTACAACCTGATTTGGAAACGCACTATCGCATCGCAAATGGCTGACGCCAAGGTTCTTAAGACCGATATAAAGATCGCTTCAGACAAGCGCGAAGAGAAATTTACGGTACAGGCTACACAGGTGGTTTTCGACGGGTTCCTGAAAGTATATATGGAAAGTCAGGACGATGCCCAGGAGGAGGCAGAGGTATTGCTTCCGGAACTTCACGTGGGAGATTCCATGACGGCGCTCGGCTTTACAGCGGACTGCAAATTCACAGCGCCACCATCCAGATATTCTGAGGCAACGCTCGTGAAGAAGCTTGAGGAACTCGGTATCGGACGTCCGTCCACATATGCTCCTACCATTTCTACTCTTACCACCGGCCGCGGTTATATCGTGAAAGGTGACAAAGAGGGTGAGAAGATTCCAGTGACATGCCTTGCGATGAAGAACGGCAAGATTACAGAGAGCGCGAAAACAGAGACTGTCGGCGCAGAGAAGGGAAAACTTCTGCCACAGGAGATAGGCATGATCGTAACTGATTATCTTGTAAAGAATTTCCACACTATTCTCGGTTATGACTTCACAGCGAATGTCGAGAAGGACTTCGACAAAATCGCTGATGGTGACCTGGTATGGAATAAAGTCATCTCTGACTTTTACTCGCCTTTCCACCATAAGGTAGAGGAGGTCCTTGGAGACAAGGAATATAATCATGTTTCCAGAGAACTGGGCAAGGATCCTTCTGATGGCGAAATGCTTATCGCAAAGTTCGGTCAATATGGCCCTTACATCCAAAAGGGTGACGGCGAGAAGAAACAGTATGCACACCTCGCACCGGGGCAGCTCATTGAGAGCATAACCCTGGAAGAGGCTGCCAAATTATTCCTTCTGCCTAAGGTTATCGGCCAATACAACGGAATCGATATCATCGCCACCAAAGGAAGGTTCGGACCATACCTTAAATATGGAGAAAAGAACGTCTCACTGCCGAGGGGTACAGACCCTCTGAAAGTCACCCTTGAGGACTGCATCGCAGCCATCACCGAAAGCGAGAGCAAGACCGCCGCAAACACCATCATGGCAGAGTATAAGGACAGTGACATTCAGATTATAAATGGCCGATATGGCCCTTATATCAAGCATGACGGCAAAAACTTCAAGATTCCTAAGGGTACGGAAGTTTCTTCACTTACAGAAGAGAAGTGCAAAGAGATAATTTCCACTTCAGAGCCGACCAAGCGCGGATTCAAGAGAAAGACAAGCGCAAAATAAAATTCATTAAAATTTGTATTTAAATTGAAATTCTTAGACGATTTCCGAGTTTTTTTATTACGAATTGTAAAGAAAAAATGCTCGGAAATCGTTTTTTTATCAAAAAAAACTCTATTTTTGTGACAGTGGACAAGAAAACAACCAATTAACTTTAAGTCCAAGGACAGTTAAAAATTGTAAGCTATGACCAAGTATCACATAGACCAGACAGACCAGAAGATTTTATCATTTCTCGTAAAGAACGCAAGAATGCCATTTTTGGAAATCGCACGCGAATGCGGAGTATCAGGTGCAGCCATACACCAGAGAGTACGCCGTTTGGAAATGAACGGAGTGATAACAGGATCCAGACTTCTGGTCAAGCCTCAGGCCATCGGTCTGAACGTCTGCGCTTTCATCAGTGTATCTCTCTCAGAAGCAGAAAAATACAACGAAGTCGTAGCCAACTTGAGGAAAATTCCTGAAGTCGTGGAATGTCATTTCGTTACAGGAAAATATGCCCTTCTCGTAAAAATCTACTGCTTCGACAATGACCACCTGATGGAAATCCTGCTGAACACTATCCAGAAAATCCCTTACATCCAGGCCACCGAGACCATGATAGCTCTGGATGAAGCCATCGACCGTCAGGTTTGGGTAAATGATTACAACAGCACCAGTTTCTCCGGATCCACAAAGGACGACGAGAAATAATTACCTGGTTTTCAGCCCCAAAACCGCTTCCGCAAGAACCATATCTTCCGGAGACGTTATCTTGAAATTAAGCCTCTCACCTTCGCAGAAAGTGAGAGGTATTTTATATTTCTCCGCCACAGAAGCATCATCCGTGAACAACGTGTCATAAGGTTGCGAATAAGCCGCCTTAATCTCCTCCGACCGGAAAATCTGAGGCGTCTGCGCACCGAAAATCTCCGACCTGTCGACCCCCTCGCCCGAACTCACCAAGTTTCCGCCGCTGTCGCGCGTAAGTTTTTTGAGAGTGTCAATGCTGGGGAGTACCGGGATCAACGCGTGACAATCCGGGTCCGTGTCAATGCTGCCGAACATCGTTCTGATCATCTCCCTCGTCAGCATTGGCCTAACCCCATCATGGATCGCAACTATCGCTCCGTCAGGGACTTTAGCGAGAGCAGCCTTCACCGAATGGAACCTGGTGATTCCTCCGCGGACGATGATTTGCGGGCAGGAAAAATTCACTCTGAGACAGTAATCCTTCCACCACTTTTCGTACTCTCCGTCAGGCGGAAGGACCGTTATAATCCTGATCCCCGGACAGGCGTCGGCGAACTTCATGATGGTCCTTTGGAGAATCGCCTTTCCTCCGAGAGACATGAACTGTTTCGGAAGTTTAGAGCCCATTCTTGTGCCATGCCCGGCAGCCATGATTATAACGTAGTTTTTATTATTCATGATGTTAGAAGTCAAGATATATGCAGCAAATTTAACTTTTTTTTCGTATTTTTACGGAAATTATTGTTTAACGGAAAATTTGTAACAGAAAATATGGGTTTTTCATTCTTGACTCAAGAATTGGCGATGGACTTAGGAACCGCCAATACGGTCATTTTTCAGAATGACAAGATCGTTCTGGACGAGCCAAGTATTGTCGCAATCGACAGTAGCTCAGGAAAATGCCTTGCTCTTGGACATAAGGCTAAACTTATGCATGAACGTGAGCAACCTGGCATACGGACCATCAGACCGCTGAAAGACGGCGTTATCGCTGACTTCAACGCCGCAGAGATGATGATCCGCGGATTTATCAAGCAGGTAAACAGCAAAAGAAAATCATTGTTCTCACCTAACCTCCGACTCGTGGTAGGTATTCCTTCAGGCAGTACTGAGGTGGAAATCAGAGCCGTCAGAGACTCGGCAGAACATGCGGGAGGACGTGATGTATATCTGATTTCAGAGCCTATGGCAGCTGCTCTCGGTATCGGACTCGAAGTCGAGGCGCCGAAGGGAAGCATGGTTGTCGACATAGGAGGCGGAACTACAGAAATCGCTGTCATCTCATTGGGCGGTATCGTAATTCAGGACAGTATCCGAATCGCAGGTGACGTGTTCACCAACGATATCCAGACTTACCTGAGACAGCAGCATAACATCCGTATCGGTGAGACCACTGCAGAAAAGATTAAAATCGCAGTCGGAGCTGTTATCCCTAACTTGCAGGAGGAACCGGATCCGTTTATCGTGAGAGGTCCGAACCTTATGACAGCTCACCCTGTAGAGGCTACGATCACATACCAGGAAATGGCTCACTGTCTGGACAAATCCATCACCAGAATCGAGTCATCCATCCTGCATGTATTGGAGCAGACTCCTCCGGAGTTGTACTCTGATATCGTAGAAAACGGAATCTTCCTTTCAGGAGGTGGCGCACTGCTCAGAGGGCTCGATGTCCGTCTTTCAGAGAAAGTGAACATTCCGTTCCACGTGGCAGAAGATCCGCTTCACGCAGTAGCCAGAGGTACTTGCCTCGCGCTCAAGCATGTCGGTAACTGCACCTTCCTGAAGAGATAGGATAAATGCAGAGGAAGAGAACGATATTAAGGACATTGACAGATACGGCAGTCTTCATCTTATTGGAGATTGCCGCACTTAATATGCTCATACACAATGGTTCTCTTCAGAATTTCTTCGTCGCGAAAGCCGCTCATGGCTTCATGGGATACGGCTGGGGCGTCACGGAATCGGTAAAGCATTACTTCTCTCTCGCCAGCGAAAACAAGAGACTGTCAGAGGAAATATTCCGCCTGAACAAAGAGTTGGCCGAGTGGAAAGTGATGAAGGACAGCATGAAACTGGACGAACTCAGCAGCAGTTACCACACCATCGGTACCGCATCTGACGGATTCTCATACATGCCTGCCACCGTGGTCAAGAACAGCCTGAACAAGCAGCACAACTACCTGATTATCGGGAAAGGATCCGAAGACGGCGTGAAACCTCAGTCCGGCATCATAACCAGTGAAGGCGTAGTCGGTATCGTGGATGCCGTAAGCCGCCACTATTCCTATGCGATATCGTTCCTCAACACCGAGCTGAGCATAAGCGCACGTATCGGAGATGACGGAGCCGCAGGACCGATGGTCTGGGACGGAAAAAATGGGGCGCTGTTACGTGAAATCCCGCTCCAGTACAAATTCGAGCCCGGAGACACTGTCTACACAAGCGGCTACTCATCCATCTTCCCGGCAGACATCCCTCTCGGCACGACAGGAGAAACCAAAATCGTAAACGGTGCCACTTACGAAGTGAAAATCAAACTGTTCCAGGAGTATTCCGCTTTAAGATACGTAACCATCGTACACAACAATAATATAAACGAAATAACAGACCTGGCGGAAGGAAAAACAGAAGAGGTCCGGAAATGAAACAGAATTACTTCATAATGTATCTGATTATCGTGGGAGTGCAATTGCTGATTTGCAATTACTTCCACGTGACCGCATACATTACGCTGAGCCTCCTTCCATGCGCCATCTTATGCATGCCTACGAAGATTGGCCCGAGTTCGGCCATGCTGATCGCCTTCGCCACCGGCCTCACCGTGGACTTCCTCGCTGAAGGAATCGTCGGGATCAATGCTCTCGCTCTCGTGCCTGTAGCAGGAGCAAGAAGATGGATATTCGATATGATCATCGGAAAAGAAATCATAGCATCCGGTGAAGACATCTCCATGAAAAAACATGGAGTCGGCGCCATGCTTCCGGCTATTGTCATAGCACAGAGCATTTTCCTTTTCATTTACATTTGGGCAGACGGAGCATCGGCAAGACCTGCGATGTTCAACATACTGAGATTCGTATTGTCACTGATTACAGGATCTGCCTTATCGCTGATAATGGCTCAGATGCTGGATCCAAATGAGAGGAAATAATATGGGCTTCAGCAGATACAGAAAGTTGAAAATCGGGCTTTGCCTGATGGCATGCGTTCTGATAGCCAAGTTGTTCGCGATACAGATTCTTGATGACAAGTACAAGATCAACGCATCTAACAACTCGATGGTGTATGACATCATATACCCGACCCGAGGCATCATCTACGACCGCAACGGAAAGATTATCGTCGGAAACAAGGTCGCATACGATATTCTCGTAACCCCTAAGGAAGTCGAACCTTTCGACACATTACTGCTCGCAGATGCCCTGAACATCACGCCGGAGTTCCTGCGCGGAAAAATGGCGGAATACCGCAAGAACCGCAAAAGAATCGGATACCAGTCCATGGTGATGCTCAAGCAGATACCGCCGGAAACCTACATGAAGTTCGCCGAAATCCAATACAAGTTCAAGGGATTCAAGGGACAAGTCCGAAGCATTCGAGATTATCCTGTCAATGCCGGAGGTAACCTTCTCGGCTACGTGTCAGAAGTCGACCAGTCCTACATAAAACGCCATCCCGGTGAATATCGTCCCGGCGACTATGCGGGAAAGACAGGTATAGAAGCGGCCAGGGAAAAAGAACTCAGAGGGAAAAAAGGATATCACATTTATCTGCGCAATTCCCATAACCAGATAGAAGACAAATACAGAGACGGTGAAATGGACCAGGAAGCCGTTCCAGGAAAAGATATCGTAACGACTATAGATGCTGATTTACAGCAATATGGACAGCTTCTGATGCAGAATAAGGTAGGCAGTCTCGTGGCGATAGAACCTTCCACCGGCGAGATTCTTACCATGGTTTCCAGCCCTGGAATCGACGTGGAAATGCTTGCCGATATCGGTAAACACTATACTGAAATAGTAAGCGACCCGCACAAGCCGATGTTCAACAGAGCAGTACAGGCGCCATACCCTCCAGGCTCCGTTTTCAAACTCGTGAACGGACTGATCGGACTTCAGGAAGGGGTCCTGAAACCTGAATACACATACCCTTGCAACAAAGGTTACTACTTCGGCAGCCACAAACTGGGATGCCATGCACATAGGTCTCCGCTTAACTTGGAAGAAGCTATCATGATGTCCTGCAACGGATATTTCTGCTACGTGATGAAGAACATCTTGGAGAACAAGAAATACAAGGGTCCGGGAGAAGCGTTGGACAAATGGCATGAATATTTGGAAAGTTTCGGATTCGGTCATAAATTAGGGAGCGATTTCCCTTCTGAGTTGGGTGGAACTATCCCTACCTCAGCGTATTACAACAAGATTTACGGAAAGGGAGGATGGAAGTTCACTACGGTCATTTCCATTTCCATCGGACAAGGAGAAATCGGTGCTACCCCGCTTCAGATAGCCAATATGTGTGCTATCATGGCGAACCGCGGTCATTATTACATACCGCATATCATAAAAGACTCCGATTCGCTGAAGATAGACCAGAAATATAAAGAAAGACAATATACACTGGTAGATACTACCCACTTCTACCAAGTAATAGACGGAATGTGGAGGGCGGTAAACAGCGGATTCGGTTCAGGTGGAACAGCCAGCATCGCTGCAGTACCGGGGCTGGATATCTGCGGAAAGACAGGAACTGCACAGAATCCACGTGGCGCGGACAACTCCGTGTTCATCTGCTTCGCGCCTAAGGAGAATCCGAAAATCGCAGTGGCCGCTTATATAGAAAATGGAGGTTTCGGTGCGACATGGGCCTGCCCTATCGCCTCGCTTCTGGTGGAGAAGTATCTGAACGGTACGATCGACGAGAAACGCAAACCTCTGGAACAAAGGGTTTTGGACGGAAACCTCATGTCCAGAGTCCGTACTTATTAACATCTTACGGGATATGGAAGGATATAACGGAAGAAGCATCGGTCAGTCATATGACTGGAAGCTGGTAATACTTTACCTGCTTCTGGTTTTCATAGGGTGGATCAATATCTATGCATCCATCCATGGGAATGATGTCTCCGGAATATTCGACTTCAGTGCCAACAGCGGCAAACAGTTCATATGGATGCTGACATCATTCGGACTCGGAGGGCTGATTATGTTCGTGATAAGTCCGAACTTATGGGACAGCGGAGCTTTCGTGCTGTATTTCATAGTGATAGGGCTGTTGGTCGCCGTGATTTTCCTCGGCGTGGAAGTCAAGGGTTCACGATCGTGGTTCGCTTTCGGACCTGTCCGGTTCCAACCTGCTGAGGTTTCGAAAATTACCACGTCCCTTCTGCTGGCTTTCGTAATGAGCCGTTCGGGATTCAAAATCACCAAGTTAAAGGATTTCATCACAGTAGCTCTGCTGTTGGCTCTGCCAATGCTGATTATCCTGGCAGAGAGTGAGACCGGTTCGGCACTTGTCTATGTCGGATTCATTTTCGTTCTTTACCGCGAAGGCCTTTCAGGATGGCTTATCTTCATGATAGGAGTCGCCATACTCATATTCATATTGACATTGACAGCATCCCCTTATACGGCAGCATTGGTCCTTATAGGAATTATTTCATTCTGCAATGCACTGAACTCCAAGAAGATATGGCATTGGATCGTGATATGGGCATTGACCCTGACAGCTATGGCATTCGTGCCGGGACTCTGGGGACTCCTTCAGGAGGCGAAGGGCGAGAGCTGGGAGGTTCTCATGGAGATCAAGCCTATGCATATTCTATTGGCAATCACAGGGATAGCACTGCCATTCATCATTTGGCGCGCATTTAAGACACGGAATCTGTTCTCGCAGATATCCATTCTGTCTTTCGCTGTGGGGATGGCGATGATTTTTTCAGCAGATTTTATTTTCAACAATATACTTCAGGATCATCAGAGGAAGCGTATCGAGGTACTTCTCGGCATGAAGGAAGATCCGTCAGGCGTAGGTTACAATGTCAATCAGTCGATGATCGCCATCGGGTCGGGGGGCATGTTCGGAAAAGGGTATATGAATGGCACTCAGACCACTTATGGTTTCGTACCGGAGCAGAGTACCGACTTTATTTTCTGTACTGTCGGCGAAGAATGGGGTTTCCTCGGATGTGTTATCGTAATCGGACTTTACGTAGCAATTATTCTGCAAATAATGAAAGATGCGGAGCGGAGCAGGGAGAGTTTTACGAGGATTTATGGGTATTGCTTTGCAAGCTGCCTGTTCATGCACCTGTTTATTAATATAGGTATGACCATAGGAATCATGCCGGTTATAGGCATTCCTCTTCCGTTCATGAGTTATGGAGGGTCGTCGTTGTGGGCTTTCACCATAATGTTGGCCATTTTCCTGGCACTTGACCACAGAGAGAAAAAGTATTTCTAATGTAAAATGAAGCCGTCGGACATAAATATCGACAAGTTGAAGAGTGGAGACGAACATGAGTTCCGCCTTCTGTTCGATTTGCTGTATCCGAGGATGATGTCAGTCGCTTGCCGCTTCGTTTCGGAAGATGCTGCGGAAGACGTTGTCCAGGAGGTATTTGTGAAATACTGGGAGAATAAGACCGTCCTGTCTCCAGACTCCATCCAATCCTTTTTATATAAGTGTACGCAGAACGGATGCCTGAACTATATCAAGCATCAGGCTATCGTTTCCGGCCACAAGGAGAATGTGAAAATCGCCGAGGAGCGCATTATTTTTCAGAGTGTCAATGCCGGAGAGAGCAATTCTTGGGACGAAATCGTAGCCAGGGATGCTGACAAGCTCATCGCCGAAGCCATCGCCAAACTGTCTCCTAAGGCGAAAGAAGCCTTCGAACTGTCATTCTACAAAGGCCTGAACCATCGAGAGATAGCGGAAATCATGAATATATCTCCGCGCACAGTGGAAGAGTATGTCCAGAAATCTACGAAATTCTTGAGAGCGGATCTGAGGAACATTCTTTTCGACCTCATAACCATGGTTTCCTGCGCTGAAATGATGATTAAGTAACTCTCAAAAAAAATTAAAAAAAATTCACATTTAATCCCGTAGGTCGGCTTGTCAGAATTGTCTTATATTCGTAAATGCAGATAAAACGTTAAAGATGATGACTGACGACATACTTATAAAATATATTACAGGACAGTGCACGGAAGAGGAAAAAACCGAGGTGCTGGCCTGGCTGAAGGAAGACATTGACCATAACAGACTCTTCGAACTGGAGCAGATATGGGGATTGAAAGCGGAAAAGCAGTTCAGCGACAGCTCGCGACTGGACAAATCTTTCGGGCGCCTGAGCCGCACCATCGCACAGAAGGATGCTCTCAAGAAGAAGGTCAATGCCAAGAATCTTTTTGTCAGATGCATGAAGTACGCAGCAGCGATTGCAGTTGTAGGACTTCTCACATTTAATCTCATCGAGACAAAAATCGAGACAAACAATACTCCTGACAACGTAGTCATGGTCCCTAAAGGACAGAGGGTATGCCTGGCACTGAGCGACGGATCCAAAGTATGGCTGAATGCAGGCAGCCGATTCAGTTACCCTGCGAAATTCTCTAAAAAAGAAAGGACCGTAACTCTGGACGGAGAAGGTTATTTCGAAGTGGCCAAAAATCCGAAATCACCATTCAAGGTTAAACTTCCCGCATTGGATATCAAGGTTTTGGGAACCAAGTTCAATGTTTCCGCATTCGAAAATGAACCTAATCTCATATCTCTCTGCGAAGGAAGCGTGGAAGTAAGCACACTGGACGGAAGGGACAGAAAAATCATGGAGCCTAACGACGTCATTTACTACACGGTAAAAAATGGCATGGTGCTGAAACGGAATTCCATATCACAGAGCGCACGAAGCTGGATAACGGGAGACCTCAAGTTCGAGAACAAGACTTTGCTGGAAATGGCTAAAGTCATCGAGAGGAAATACAATGTAACACTGAAGATTGTAGACGGCTCACTTGCAGAAGAATTCTTCACCTGCCATTTCAGGGATGACCTCAGTATCGACCAGGCTATGGAACTCCTGAAAAAGACTCAGAAGATAGACTACAAGATACAAGCAGACACAGTCTATCTGTTCAAGAAACGCTAAATCACATTTAACCACAATATAAACAAAAGGGCCGGAAGATGCCCCACATCGTCCGACCCGAAAGACAATAAGTAAAACTAATTACCAATTACCTTATTTTCAAATTTATGGATATTATCACCAAAAGGAATGTCCTTTCAGACGGACATCAAGCCCCGTCCATGAGAAACAAGGTCTCTGTGACCAAATTTCTCTGCATCGCTCTGATGCTTCTTCTTATGCCTTGCTTCGCGCATTATTCCTATGCACAGGATTCTCGCATCTCACTGAAGGTAGAAAACGCTACTCTCGGTGATGTTATTTCCCAACTTGAAAAAGAGAGCAAGGTCTATTTCACCTACAACCACAACCAGGTGGATGTGAACAAAACCATATCCATCAATGCAACTAATCAAACATTGGGCCAGATTTTGGATCAGGTCCTCGCAGGAACCGATACTGGTTACAAAATGGAGGACGGACACGTCGTTCTCTTCCAGAAAGAGGCACCTCAGGCAACCAAGCCAGGCCAGAAACGTACCATCAAGGGTATTATCAATGATGACAAAGGCGTTCCGGTAATCGGCGCCAGCATCTTGGAAAAGAACACCCTCAACGGTACAGTGACCGACATCGACGGAACGTACACATTGACATTGGACAAATCTGACGTCATCGTGGTTTCCTGCATCGGTTACGCCACAAAAGAAATATCAGTAGGCAACCAGTCCACCATCGACGTGGTTCTCTCTGAGGACACACGCCTCTTGGACGAGGTAGTCGTCGTAGGTTACGGCACACAGAAGAAATCTGACGTATCAGGTTCAGTAACAACCGTTTCCGGAGACAAACTCACCAAGATGCCTACAGCTAACGCTGAAGCTGCCCTCCAGGGTATGGCTCCAGGTCTTGCAGTAAACTTCGGCAGCGGTGGAGCAGGTTCATCACCATCACTTCAGATCAGAGGTGTCACCTCTTGGGGTACAGACAACTCTCCTCTCGTGATTATCGATGGTGTTCCTGGTGACATGTCATACCTGAACCCTGAAGACATCAAATCCATGTCAGTCCTCAAGGATGCCGCTACAGCATCTATCTATGGTGCTCGTGCAGCAGCCGGTGTCATCCTCATCGAAACACACCGCGGTTCCAACAAGACTCCACGCATCCAGTTCTCAGCATATGTCGGAATGGATGACCTCCCTAAGAGAATGGAAGTCTGCAACTCTGAGGAATTCATCAAAGTAAGAAAGATGGCTTTGTCCAATGCAGGTATCGCAGAGAACCGTTGGCCTAAATACATCTCAGCTTATGAAAGCGACCCTACACAGTTCGCCGATACAGACTGGCAGAAAGAATACTACCGTCGCGGTCTTACACAGAAATATAACATCGGTTATGTCAGCGGCAACGAAAACACCAACCTCGCAATTTCAGCATTCTACTCCAATACTCAAGGTATTGTCAACCACACAGGTGACGAGAAATTCGGATTCCGTGTGAACTCTGACGTAAAACGCGGCAAGTTCAAGATCGGTGAATCAGTAAGCTACAGCCGCTGGACAGCCAACTTGGAAGCCAGCTCAGGTTTCCCTAACATGTATCAGGTCACCAACATCGAGCCTCTCGTATCTGTATATGATCCTGACAACGAGGGCGGATACGGTGGAGCCGTCGAAGGAATGGGTATGTCCGACGCTGCTAACGTCGTAGGTTACAATGACTTGGTAGACAATACTACCACAAGCAACTATATCTCCGCATCAGGTTACGTACAGTTCGAGCCTATAAAGGACCTCGTGTTCAAGTTCCAGGCAAGCCGCAACATGTATTTCGACAGCGACCGTTACTTCAAACCTACCTTCAAACTCGGTGTGATGAAAATCAACACACGTGCAACACTTTCCGAAAGTAGGGATATGACTCAGAATGACCTGTTCGAGCTCACAGGAAACTGGACCAAATCTTTCGCAGACGCACACAACATCCAGTTGCTCGCCGGTATTTCCCAGGAACAGAAAACCTACAACGAAATCAGTGCTTCCGGCAAGAAGTTCGAGAACAATGACATGAGCCTTCTCGGTCAGGCACAGGAAGACTTCACAGTAGGCGGTTCCAAGACAAGAAGCGGTCTCCGCTCAGTATTCGGACGTTTGAACTACAACTACAAACTCCGCTACATGCTTACAGCTTCATTACGTTATGACGGTTCTTCGAGATTCGCTTCAGGAAACAAGTGGGGTCTCTTCCCTTCTGTATCAGTCGGTTGGAACATGGCAAACGAAAACTTCTGGACAAACATCAAGGAGACTGTCAACACGATGAAACTCCGTTTGAGCTATGGTGGACTCGGTAACCAGAACATCGGTCTCTACCAGTACATCCCTAAGCTCTCATCCAATACAGATGGCTTGAACTACCCGCTCGGCGGCAAAGACGTATCTCTCGGATATGCAATCACCAGCCTCCCTTCAGCCAACATCAAATGGGAGACCACCATTTACAAGAACATCGGTATCGATCTCGGCTTATTCGGCAACAAACTCGAAGTATCAGCTGAGGCATACATCAAGGATACCAAAGACATGCTTTCTACCAAGAACATCTCTCTCTGTACAGGTTATGGTTCTCTTACCGTCAATGACGGTAAACTCCGTACCACAGGTTACGAGATTCAGGTCATCTACCACGGAAACGCAGGCGACTTCAACTATGACTTGGATATGAACCTCTCTCACTACAAGAGTGTGCTCAAAGCAATGGCTGACCCTGACTACCTTTATGAATATGGTGCTTCCAGAACATACGTAGGTGGAGAAATCGGTGAGTTCTGGGCTTACAAGACCGCCGGCATCTTCCAGAGCGAGGCAGAAGTGAAAGAATGGAACAAAGCACATGGTTACAGAGACGATAACGGGGAATGGCAGCCTCTTCAGCCAGTTGCAAAACCTGGTGATATCCGTTTCGTAGACCAGAATGGTGACGGTATGCTCGACAGCAACGATAAGGTCAAGATGGGAAGCGGTACTCCTAAGGTAGCTCTTGCATTCAACATCAACCTTGAATACAAGAACTTCGACCTCGTGGCCAACTTCTACGGACATTTCGGTGTCAAGCGTTACAACTATACCAAATACCAGCTCCAGAGAATGGACCAGGTATTCAACTCGGGTAAAGACGCTTTGAGGGCATGGACTCCGACCAACACAAATACTGACGTGCCAAGAGCCGTTCAGGGTGACCCTAACAAGAACGGACGTTCTTCAGACCGTTTCATCGAGAATGGCGGATTCTTGCGTCTGAACAACCTGCAGCTCGGTTACAACGCCCCTGCATCATTCTGCAAGAAACTCGGTCTCGCAAGCTTGCGCGTCTACATCGGTGGTACACGTCTCCTTACATTCACCAAGTATAAGGGATATGACCCTTCAACAGGTGCTACTGTCGGCAGAATCGGATACGACTACGCATCTACACCGCTCAGCCGCACATACATGGCAGGTCTTAAGTTCAGTTTCTAATTAATAACACGAAATATATATGAAAATTAAAAATATACTGATGACAGCCTTGGTTTTGGGAGGCATGGCTTCGATGTCATCATGTTCAGGGTCATTCCTCGACGAGGACCGCAACCCTAACTCTCTCTCCCCTAGCGTCTTCTGGAAGAACGAGACAGATATCATGAAAGGTCTTACCAGTGCTTATGCAGCATTGCAGCCGAACGTTGATTGGGCAATTCCTTTCGAGCGCTACATCGTAATCGACAACTTCAGAAGCGACGAGTGCGATTTCAGAGCAGACGTAAGCTCATGGATGAGCATCGCCATGTTCACAAACGAATCCACATCAAGTGTTTCAGGAACAGAGTGGACAAACCTCTATAAAGGTGTCAACTTCGCAAACCAGTGCATCGACAATATTCCTAACGTACCGGAAAGCTCAGACATCGACGGTCTGAAAAAACAGGCCATCGCGGAAGCACGTTTCCTCAGAGCTTTCTACTACTATCGTCTGTACATCAACTTCGGAGAAATAATTCCTATATATATCCACCAGCTTGAGGGCACTGAAAAGGAATTCTATCCAGATCAGGCAAAACCCGGTGAGCTCGTATCATTCATCGAAAGTGAGCTTAAGGATGTCCAGAGCGATCTTCCTGAGAAATACAGCGAAGACCAGGGCGGACGCGCAACACGTTACGCAGCTGCAGCTCTTCTCGGAAAATTCTACATGTTCCGCGGAGAATTGTCCAAGGCTGAGAAAGAGTTCGAAAAACTTATCGGCAAATTCGGACTTATGGAAAACTACGCCGACAACTTCGACGGTCTCCACAAGAACAACAAAGAATCTGTTTTCGAAGTTCAGTTCTCAGGTAACCAGGAAGGCGGCCACTATGAGTACAACCTTTTCGCAATCCACCTCGCACCATTCGGCGCATACGATGGAGGATATGAGGAGGCTTATCCTTCAAATTGGCTTTTCGAGGTATTGAAACAGGACAAGACAGCTGCCGGCAAATACAGCGACAGAACCCTGTCAACCATCATCTTCGACGACCCTGACTGCCGCCCTTCATACTACGAGGCCGGAAAATCATTCAAGGATTACCACAAGGCAGGTGAGTTCTTCTGGCACAAATTCGTAAACTGGGACCCATCGCTCAGCTCAGACTGGTATTACAGTGCATTCAACGTTCCTATCATCAGATACGCTGACGTACTTCTTCTCTACGCAGAGTGCCTGAACGACAGAGGCGATACACAAAACGCCATCAAATACATAAACCAGGTCCGCGACAGAGTCCATGTTCCGGGACTTCCTCTCACCATGACCAAAGATCAGGTTCTGAAACACCTCCAGGATGTAGAACGTCCATGCGAGCTCGCACTCGAGGGTTCACGCTGGTATGACCTTATCCGCTGGAACATCGTAGGCAAGGCGCTCAAGGACCACAAGAAACCATACGTAGAGAACTTCGTGGAAACTAAGCACAAACTCTTCCCTATCCCTCACTCAGAGTTCCTCTTGAACAAGGACTGGGAGCAGAATCCAAACTTCAGCAAATAAAATTCTTCATGAAGAAAACCAATTTACTTCTTATATTAGGCTCAGCCGCAAGCATCGTATGCGGCTGCGCCAATTCTCCTGCCACGGAAAATGAGACACTTCTCTCAAAGCAGGAAGATTTCGTAAACTTGTTGAACGTGAAGAACGTTCCGCTCCAGGAAAGACATTACGGAGCTTATGTATTCGCAGATATGGGCTCATGGTCCGCATACGCACTCCCTGAGAACGAAGGCAACGAATATTGCGGCTCGTTCATCGGCCCGATGGTCATGACCGGAAGAGGATGGATCGCAGCTACGCTCGCCCAGCCCAGTATTAAGGTCAATGACAAAGAGTTCGACCTCGAACGCAATATCCAGACAGCCAAATATTTGCCCGGAAAACTCATCCAGGAGTTCAACGACAAGAACATCCACTTCACCACAGAACTGTGCTTCGCCACGAACAGGACAGCAGTCGTCCGTTCCGTTATCAGGAACGTAAGTGACCAGCCTATGCACATTTCCCTCGAATGGACCGGTGGCGTGTTCAACAAGAAATCCCAACTGAAGGCTGAAGGCAACTCAGTATCAGTGCTTCACTTCCCTGACTCCACACTCACCACCACATGTTTCCGTACAGCGGACAATGTAAGCCTGGTCAAGAGCGACAGTCTTAAAGTATGTGAAAAACATGATCTGGTACTTCCCGCAGGTGCAGAATACAAGTCCGAATACTCACAGACATTGATGCTCCGCCGTGAAAACTCCGCAAAAGAACTCGAAGCTGTCAGAAATATCGACATTGACAAGTGCTTTGCAGACAACAAGATACGTTGGGACAAGAACATTGACAAACTCCTTTCACGCGACAGCGAATACCTTTCAGCAAACAAATACCGCAAGGTCATCGTCAAGGCGATGATGACGCTGAACAGCAACTGGCGATCAGCTGCGGGCGACATTCTTCATGCCGGAAGTAACCCTTCATTCAACGGCTTCCTGACAGGTATCTGGTCTTGGGATTCATGGAAGATCGCTTCTGCCAATGTATTCTACAATCCTGAAATGGCGAAAGATGAGATGAGAACCCTCTTCGACTATCAGGCAGAGAACGGAATGGTTCCTGACTACGTAGGTTACAACAAGGCTTATAACAACTGGCGCGATACCAAGCCACCTGTTGCCGCTTGGGGAACCATGAACGTTTACCGTGAGACCGGAGACAAAGAGTTCCTGGCCGAAATGTTCGACAAACTCTACAAGTTCCACCAGTGGTGGTACACCGACCGCGACCACGACCACAACGGCATCTGCGAGTATGGTTCTACAGACGGGACACTTATCGCTGCAGCTTGGGAGAGCGGAATGGACAACGGCGTACGTTTCGACGACGCTACCATGCTCAAGAACAAGGACTATGCATGGTCCATGAACCAGGAGAACATCTGCCTGAACTCATTCCTCTATGCAGAAAAGAACATCCTCGCCGAAATGGCGGAAATCTTGGGCAAGAACGAGCTTGCAACGCAGCTCAAGTCCGAGGCGGAAAAGATAAAGATTCATGTACAGACCAAGATGTACGACCCTGAGACCGGATTCTTCTATGATACCAGACTCGGAACAGGCGACTTCATAAAGGTCATGGGAGCAGAATGCTGGCTGCCTCTGTGGGCCGGAATCGCTACTCCGGAGCAGGCTAAATCCGTGATGAAGAAGATGATGGACGAAACCAAGTTCAACTCTACTCTCCCTCTAGGAACCCTCGACACCAGCCATCCTGCACTCCGTCCTACACGCGGTTACTGGAGAGGTCCGGTATGGGTAGACCAGGTATACTTCGGTATCACCGGACTCAGAAAATACGGCTACGACAAACAGGCAGACTTCCTCCTGAAGAAATTCATTGACAACGCCCAGGGCCTTACCGGCGACGGCGCCATCAACGAAAACTACAACCCGCTCACGGGTGAGGCTCTCTGCAGCCCGAACTTCGGATGGTCTTCTGCATGTATCATCAAGATGCTTTTAAAGAACTAAGAGAACATGTACAAAAAAATAATCACAGCACTGGCAATATCAGTGCTGTGCCCACTGGCGGCACTCGCCCAGTACGACGGCGCCCCGATGCAAAAGCCTTCGGAGAAGAAGGAAGAGGTTAAGGTCAATGTCCGTACGGACAAATATCCTCATTCAGACAACGACTGGGAGAATTTCGACGTACTGCACATCAACAGACTTCCGTCCGCAGCCCACTTCATGGGTTACCCGACGAAAGAGATGGCCATGAACGGCGACAGGACCAAATCACCATTCTTCGAGTCTTTAAACGGAACATGGAAATTCCACTTCGTCCCACGTTCAGACGAACGTCCTATGGACTTCTACAAGAAGGGATTCAATGTTTCCGACTGGAATGACATCAAAGTTCCTGCAAACTGGGAATTGGAAGGCTACGGCTATCCATTCTATGTAGGATCAGGCTACGGCATAAAGAAAAATCCACCGCTTATCGCCGTGGAAAACAGCCCTGTAGGCTCATACAAACGCGAATTCGAGATTCCGGCAAACTGGATGAAACAGCAGGTGGTTCTCTACTTCGGCGGCGTAGCTTCAGCATTCTACGTTTGGGTGAACGGAGAAATGGCAGGTTACTCCCAGGATTCCAAGACACCTTCAGAATTCGACATCACTCCTTATGTAAAAGCCGGCAAGAACGAAATCGCCGTCCAGGTGTTCAAGTTCAGCGACGGTTACTATCTCGAGGATCAGGACTACTGGCGTTTCGCAGGTATCCAGCGTGACGTGTTCGTATACGCCCGTCCTAAGACACATATCCGTGACTTCGAAGTAGTTACAGATTTGGATAAAGACTACAAGGACGCTACCCTCGACGTTTATGCCGAAATCGGCAAGGCTAAGGGTGCAAAGAACGGCAATGTAGAGCTCAAGGCCGAACTTATGGACCTCTCCGGAAAGACACTCTACTCCGAGAAAAAGGCATTGACCCAGAACAGCAGCGAAATTCATTTCAGCAAGGAGGTTCTGGCGCCAGCCCTTTGGAGCGCCGAAAAGCCGAACCTTTACAGACTTCTCATGACATTGACAGTCGGCGGAAAGGCCGAGCAGTACGTGTCACAACTCATCGGATTCCGCAAGTCCGAGACCAAGCACGCGCAGCTTCTCGTGAACGGTAAACCTATCTATATCAAGGGAGTAAACAGACACGAACATGATCCTTACACAGGTCACGTCGTGGACAGAGAATCCATGATAAAGGATATCCGGCTGATGAAGGAGCACAATATAAACTGCGTCCGCACTTCCCACTACCCTAACGACCCTATGTGGTACGAACTCTGCGACCTGTACGGTCTGTACGTCGTGGATGAGGCCAACATCGAGAGCCACGGTATGGGATATGACGCTGACAAGTGCCTCGCAAACCAGCCTGAGTGGCAGAAAGCATTCATCGACAGGACCGAGAGAATGTTCGAAAGAGACAAGAACCACCCTTGCGTAATCATCTGGTCCCTCGGAAACGAGACCGGTGAGGGCTGCAACTTCGCCGCCACCTACAAGTGGGTTCATGCCAATGACCGCTCACAGCGCCCTGTACATTCTGAGGATGGCATCAAGGGACCTTACACAGACATCTATTGTCCTATGTACAAGAAGATTGACGTCCTCATAAACCATACTCTCTACTTGCCTGACAAGCCGCTCATCCTCTGCGAATACGCTCACGCCATGGGCAACAGCGAGGGTAACCTCCAGGACTACTGGGATGTGATAGAGAAATATCCTTCACTCCAGGGCGGACACATTTGGGACTGGGTAGACCAGGGACTGTACGCCAAGACAAAAGACGGAAAATTCTACTGGGCTTACGGCGGAGACCTCGCTCCTAAGGGAACTCCAAGTTCAGCAAACTTCTGCATGAACGGCCTCATCGCCGCAGACCGCACTCTGAAACCACATATCCACGAGGTAAAGAAGGTTTACCAGAACATCGGTTTCGCGCTCAGAGACTACCATGAAGGACTTGTAGAACTCAATAACAAGTATTTCTTCACAAACCTCAGCGACTTCGACTTCAAATGGAGACTCGAGGGCAACGGTGAAGTGATCGCTACAGGCACCATCGACAATGTCAGCCTCGAGCCGCTCCAGAAAGGCATCTTCAAGACCAGCTTCCCAGCCATCGACGTGAAGCCGGGAGTCGAGTACTTCCTCAACTTCTACGCTTACCAGAAAAATGATGAGGGACTCCTGAAAGCCGGCACCGAACTCGCTGACGCCCAGGTAGCTCTCCCATTCTTCCAGGCCGCCAAACCAGCCCTCCAGTTCTCTGAGGTTAAGGTCAATGACGGTGAGTCGATGCTCACTCTCTCTGCAAAGGACATGAGTGCAGGCTTCGACAAGACTACCGGAGCACTTGTATCACTCAAGAAAGGTGGAAACGAAATGGTAAAAGAGGGCCTCAGACCTAACTTCTGGAGACCTGTCACCGATAATGACATGGGTAACGACATGAACAAGACTCTGCGTCCTTGGCGAGAAGCGGGCCGTAATGCAAAACTTGTTTCCATGGAGCAGAAAGCCCTGGATGACAAGACATTCGAAGTCATTTCACGTTACGTTTTGCCAGTCGGAGAATCTGAGTTCACCGTAAAATATGACTTCTCTGCCGCAGGATTTGTAGACGTATGCTGCGAGTTCATGCCAGGAAACGATACCCTGCCGCTTATGCCACGCATGGGTGTAAGCATCACACTGAACAAGCAGTACGACAACATGACTTGGTTCGGTCGCGGACCTTATGAAAACTACATTGACAGAAACACTTCTTCATATGTAGGTCTTTACAGCGGTACAGTGGCTGAGCAGTACTTCCCTTACGACCGTCCTCAGGAGAACGGCAACAAAACTGATGTAAGATGGATGAGCCTCACAGACAACTCCGGACTCGGTCTCATGGCCATCGGAGAGCCATACATCAGCACCAGTGCTTACATGTTCCCTACAGAAGATCTGGATGAACCGGGAACCCGCAAGTCACAGCGCCATATCTCTGATATTCAGATGAAAGACATGGTTACCTGGAACATTGACCTCAAACAGATGGGTGTAGGTGGAGATACCAGCTGGGGTGCATATCCTCATCAGCAGTATCTTATCCCTGCAGAAAGAATGTTCTTCAGGTTCAGACTCTGTCCTGTAAACGTGAAGGAAACTTCAGGAAACGAAACTTATATCGAACTCCAATAATATTCAATTTACTAATGACGAAACCCGTACGAGAACGTTCTCATACGGGTTTCTTTTCTTACGTGGAAGCCCACGCGTGTAAAATCATTGACCTGAACCTAGCAGTTCATCGCGCCGCAGACGTGGATAACCTGGCCGCTGACATAAGATGAAAGATCGCTGGCGAGGAACAGGGCGACATTCGCAACATCCTCAGGGGTACCGCCGCGACGAAGAGGAATGGTCTTCATCCACTGCTCGCGAACCTCTTCAGAGAGAGCCTTGGTCATATCAGAGATGATGAATCCCGGAGCGATGCAGTTCGCACGGATGCCGCGAGGGCCCATCTCCTTGGCGATAGACTTGGCGAGACCGATAAGACCGGCCTTGGAAGCCGAATAGTTGCACTGACCGGCGTTTCCTGAAACTCCTACCACTGAAGACATGTTGATGATGCTTCCGCCTCTCTGGCGAGACATGATAGGGGTCAATGCATGTATGAAGTTGAATGCTGATTTAAGGTTAACATTAATTACCGCATCCCACTGAGCCTCGCTCATTCTGAGCATAAGACCATCCTTGGTGATACCTGCATTGTTAACAAGAATATCGATATGACCGAAATCAGCCATAACCTGATCTACAACTTCCTGAGTCTGAGTAAAATCAGCAGCGTTGGAAGCATATCCTTTAGCCTTGTGACCGAACGCCTCAAGCTCCTTTATAGTCTCTTCTGCAGCCTCATTGATTACAAGGTCGGTGAAAGCGACATCTGCACCTTCGGAAGCGAATTTAAGGGCAATCGCTTTACCGATACCTCTGGCAGCTCCTGTAACAAGAGCAACTTTTCCGTCTAGTAAACCCATAATATTATATTTTTAAAACAAATTTATTTAACTTTGTAATTCCAATTCGCTTTGGTGGTGGAATTGGTAGACACGAGGGACTTAAAATCCCTTGGGCAGCAATGCCTGTACGGGTTCAAGTCCCGTCCGAAGCACGAAAAAACATTGTACCGCTTACAGCGATGCAATGTTTTTCTCGTTTAACAGGTTCTTGCCCTCTGCAGTAAGCGCATAAGCTATGCGGTCTGCATAGTGCTTCTCCACCTTTCCACGGACGATTTTCATCGTGCTGTTCACCATGTGATTCTGCTCCGTAAACGGCTCATCAGCCACGATAATCGCAGCAGGAAGCCATCTCTCAGGGAACATGCCGGCACGTGAACCGCCCTTTCTGTAAGAGTTCACTTCATCCTGAATCTTCTTGAGCATAAGCTCTTTAGCCTCACGTGAAGTAATATCGATTCCCGGATTTTCACTCTTCACGAACTCCTTCAGCGCTTCCTTGTTAGGAACGATGATGACAGTAGTATATGGATCCTGATTATTATGGAGAACCACCTGGTCTATAAACTTGGAGCTGTCTGTAAGTGAATCCTCGAATCCTTCCGGACTGTACTTCTCACCGTCAGCAGAAATAAGCAAAGACTTGAAACGGCCCACGACATAAAGGAACTGTGAGTCCCTCATATAACCCATATCACCTGTATGAAGCCATCCGTCCACGACAGTCTCAGCTGTAGCTGTAGGATTCTTCCAGTAACCGGCCATCACATTCTCGCCCTTGATTACGATTTCGCCTTTCTCACCATATCCGAGAGACTTGCCGTCACCGTCACAAATCTTGATTTCCATCGGTTTCACGACAGCACCTGACGAGCCGAAGATACAGTGGTCGAATGAGTTGGCAGAGATGATAGGAGTAGCCTCAGAAAGACCGTAGCCCTGGAACATCGGGATTCCGATAGCACAGTAATATCTCTGGAGTTCTATGTCCAAGAGCGCACCGCCTCCGACGAAGAACATCATTCTTCCGCCGAAGCCCTGACGCACATTCTTGAAGATAATCTTATCGAAGAGAGCCATCAACGGCTTTTTCCAAAGCTGGAAGAAACCGCCGCGGTTGGAATACTCCTTGTTGTAAGAAATCGCGAGCTTGAGGGCAAAATTGTAGAGTTTCTCCACCTTCGGGCCCTTCGCCTTGATGCCGGATTCCACGTTCTTCTTGAAGTTTCGGGCCAATGCCGGTACTGACAGCATTACATGTGGCCTTACTTCCTTGATAGCCATCGGGATATTCTTCAATGATGCCATAGCCGTCTTTCCTACAGGCACGGTAGCGATACTTCCGCCATAAGACATCATGGTATAGAAACCTGCCACGTGAGCGAAACAGTGGTCGAGAGGCAGGATGATGAGCATCACGGCATTCTCAGGAATAGCCACTACTGAATGAGCCTGCTCCACATTCGCCGTATAGTTCCTGTGTGTCAGGAGGATACCCTTAGGGTCAGCTGTGGTTCCTGAAGTGTAGCTGATGTTCGCATAGTCATCAGGCTGGATGGACTTATATCTTTCCTCAAGTGCACCCGGATTCTCCTTCATGAACTTGTCACCAAGCTTGAGAACCTCGGACATAGGAATTTCATTTTCCTGATACTCAGGAAGTTCATCGAACACAATCACTTTTTCCACTGCCGGAACATCGCCGATGATTCTTCTCACTTTAGGGAGTTGAGTACCGGATACCATCACGAATCGTGAATCGGAATGCTTGATTCGGAACACGAGGTCACTTCCCTCTTCCAACTTAATGGAAAGCGGCACATTCACACCTCCTGCATAAAGGATTCCAAGTTCTCCGATCACCCACATATTGCGGCCCTCGGAAAGGAGGGAAACCTTGTCTCCCTTATTGATTCCCAAAGCCATAAGACCTGCCGCTACCCTGTAGGCCTCGAGTCTTGTCTGCTCAAAAGTGGTCTCGGTCCAGCGGTCAGCCGGTTTTTCGCGAAGGAAGACATGAGAAGCGAACTGTCTCGTGTATTTCTCTACGAAATCGATGATTGTCGGTTTTGCTGTCATATTGTTATCTTGTTAACCGGCGGACTCTCATCTGCCGGAGATTTGTTTACTTAGAAGAATCTGCCGGAAATAGTCCGAACAGTTCCGAGTCAATCATATTGGTGACTGCTTCGAAATCTTCCGGGTTATTTCCGAATTTGTATTTGTCCGCGTCTATCACGAGAAGGTGTCCGGTATAACCGCTGATCCATTTTTCATATCTCTCATTAAGTCCTGTGAGATAATCGATTCTGATGGTTTTCTCGTACTCGCGGCCACGTTTCTGGATCTGTGATACCAGATTAGGGATGGATGACTTCAGGTAAATCAGAAGATCCGGCATCTTCACCAGTGACATCATGAGGTCGAAGAGGTCCGAATATGTTTCGAAGTCCCTGGAGCTCATAAGTCCCATGTCGTGAAGGTTCGGTGCGAAAATCCTGGCATCCTCGTAGATAGTTCTGTCTTGTATGATAACCTCCTGATTCTTGGATATATCCACGACGTCTTTAAAACGCTTGTTAAGGAAATATACCTGCAAGTTGAACGACCACCTGCTCATATCTTCGTAGAAGTCGGAAAGATAAGGATTAAAATCCACTGATTCGAATTTCGGTGTCCAACCATATCTGGCTGCCAGCATTTTAGTTAAAGTGGTTTTTCCACTGCCGATATTACCGGCGATTGCGATATGCATAATCTATATCTATAGATGTTTTACTAATTCATATAATTATCGCCCCCTCCAAGGATAAAGGCCCGAAAGAGACGATACAAAAGTAAGAAATTTCCTGATAGTGACCAAACGGGCAGACACTTAAAGACATCCTATGTTACTTTACGAACACAAACTTGTCGATGTCGCGGTCCATTTTGTTGCCGTTCACATAGAAACGGCGGGTGATATCGAGTTTCCCGTTCGACTTCACTTTATAGTCGTTGAAAATGGTGATGGTGTCGGAAGTTCCGTTTCCCCAGCTGATTACCAAGTCCACGTAATCCAAGTTTTTCGCTCCGTCGAGTTCTCCGAACACCAGTTCATTGTTACCGGTAGAATCTTTCTTCAAGACCAGACCTCTAAAGCTTGGCATATAGTATTTGGTCTGAAGTTCTACGCTATAGATTTCACCTTCGTATGTGGCTGAAATTTTCTTTGTGTCCAACGATCCTTCACGGCCATCGAGAAGATTTCTGCCGTCAGCATCATTGACATAAATATGCAGGACAATCGGGTTTATATCGTAAATTATGTCCGAACGGTATTCCGTGCGCAGGTCCGAACAGGAGCTCAAGGTTAAAACTGTAAGTAAAAAAATAAGTATGCGTTTCATTTTCGCGTAATAAATAGACTCTTAAGTAGACTCTCAAATAGACTCTCAACACTTATAAGATGCAAAAACGGAAGTTTTCGTTGCACTGATATCTGCAGGTTTTTCGTAACTTTGCAGACTATGAAACATTTTTGGATTATCGGCATATTGTCATGCCTGTTTTTTATGGCATCACCTTACTCCGCTTCAGCTCAGGAATTATTTGTCACCGGGCTGGACAACGGGTTCGCTTTTTCCGGACAGCAATGCGGTTCGGCGGGTAAGAATATGTCCGTGACCACTTTCGGCAAGGAATTCAAGGTCATCACATTCTATTATAACAACAGTACTGTGACGGCTGTAGAAGACGAGACGGGAAAAAGGTCGCTGCTGTTCACGAACGGAGCACCTGCCGTACCGGCCACTTTCAATGCGAATTTCACCAAAATCGGGTTCGATTCAGGAGCCGAGCTTAAGACCAATGAATATGCAGTAGGGTCTCATGACTTCACCGATGACACTCAGCCTGAATTAGTTATAGGAGTACGCCAAGCAGGTGCGAAGAATATGTCCATCTATGTTTTCGGATATATCGGCAATGCTTGGAAGTGTATCGGAAACATGGTTCTTTCCGGCAGCAACATACGGTATTGCAAGGCGTTCCGCCAGACGATAACGATAAAGGACGCCGATTCCGGCGCCCTTCATACATGGACATGGCATGATAACCATTTCGATTATTTGTCCAGCGACAATTCCTGAGGATAAGTGATATCCATACAGAATTTCGGAACCTGAGGGTTCGCATCGCGGTGACTTTCTTTCACGGCTTTCCACATTTCTTCCACTATTTCAGGATGTTGTGCGGCTACGTCCGTGGTTTCGCGCGGGTCTTCCACTATGTTATACAATTCCATCTCGGTGTTACCTTTCTGAACACGTTTCAGGAGACCTTTCCATTCACCCTTACGTACTGCTACCCAGCCTTTTGCGCCAGGAAATTCCCAGTATAGGAAATCGTGGTCCTTCTGCTCACCGGCATTGACCTCATTAGCATTGGCATAAACCTTTCCTCCGGCGGTTTTGGCGAGGATGGTCGGGGCGAGCGAGATGCCGTCGTTGGCCGGGGCTGCGATGCCTGCAATGTCGGCGAGGGTCGGCATGATGTCGGCGAAGCTGGAGATTCGGGTGATTTTTTCGCATTTTTTGCTGTCGCCCCAGCGGAGGATGAACGGCATGCGGATTCCGCCTTCATGGAGCGAGGATTTGCCCCAGCCTTTCGCGCATTTGAACGGACCGCCGCTGCGGAAATATTCCATCGGAGAGTTGCCGTTGGAGGCAGGTCCGTTGTCGGAGGTGACGATAAAGATGGTGTTGTCCCAGACTCCGAGTTCTTTCAGTTTGCCGATGAGTTTCCCGACTTGTGTGTCAATGTGGGTGACCATGGCCGCATACGTCGCAAGTGGGTATCTGTTAGGCAGATACATTCCAGGATCGGTGCACGGTTCTTCGTCTCCGAGTTTCTCGACATAGTGCATGACTTCGTCCATCGGGGCTTGGACGGCGCTGTGCGGGACGGTGGTGGTCCACATCAGGAAGAATGGCGAAGAGGCATTCTCCTCGACGAATTTTTCCATCTTGTCGTACATGAGGTCGCAGCTGTAGTGCTTGCCGCCGTATTTTTCGTAGTTGGCGGGGTCATATTTGTCCAATGAGTCCGGGAAGTTGCAGCCCTGGACTACGAGGTCGTTTCCGGTCTCGACTTCCACACCGTTTTCCCAGAGTTTTACAGGGTAATATGAGTGCGCAAGTGCCTGACAGTTAAATCCGTAGAAATAGTCGAAGCCCATGGTGTTAGGGGTGGAGCCGCTTTTCGGAAAGCCCAAGCCCCATTTGCCTACCATGGCGGTCTTGTAACCTGCTGACTGTAGCATGGTTCCGAGGGTCTGCGTGCCTTCTTCGAGCGGAAACTGGCCCTGTGCATCAGGGTTCAGGAATACGCCGTTCCAGCCAAGGCTGTCTGTCGGGACGTAGTGTTCTTCATTTCCGCGTATCTGGCTGTGACCCATGTGACTACCTGTAAGCAGGCAACACCTGGAAGGAGACGATAGAGGCGCGGCAGAGTACATGTCCGTGAACAGAAGTCCCTGAGATGCCAGGGCGTCTATATTCGGGGTTTCGATTTTTTCCTGTCCATAGCAGCCGAGGTCGCCATATCCGAGGTCATCGAAAAGCAGGAAGACAACATTAGGTTTCTTCACTTCTTGCTTGCCACATGCGCACAGAGACAGGGCAGCAGCTGCGGCAGTCATTAGTTTTTTTGTATTATCCACTTGGTATAAAATTAAGTCCTTCTTTTCACAAAAGTAATATTTTTTTTCGCGAAAAGAAGGAATTGAAAGCAAAATGTTTTATATCGGGTGCTTATTTTTGCTTTTTAGCACTGAGGCGACGTTTCTGTGAGGCAGGGATACGCCAGAATGTATTTGTCGAGCCGCATGGTCTTGCCATCAGGACACCATGTGGGACATTTTGCACCACGGGGTGGCATTTTGCATCAGGGTGAGCATTTTGTACCAGGGGTTGAGCATTTTGTACCATGTAAAACGTTTTTCCGGTACAAAACGCCTTGCGTGATGCATTTTGTACCACCTAAAACGTTTTCGCGGCACCAAATAGGAAAATTTGATTCATTTGGTGGAAAAAGGGGCGCTTTTTTACCCCAAATTCTCAACTCTGCCAATACCCACCGAGACACAATCCAAGTTTTGCAGCGCCAGGAGCAGGAACTCAGGATGCGGATTGCGAAGCACCTGAGCGGACAAGTCCGAGCTCCTGGCGCATCCGCAACACTTCAGCACTGAACAAGCGTTTCGGATCCGGGAGCGCCTTATCGAACGTAAAGATAATAACTGAGGAAGTACACCATTTAAATCAGATGCTATTTACGCAAGAACCACTTGCGTAAAGCCATGATGTCACGCAAATAGTCGTAGATATACATCATGAAGAAAGCAAGGCTTGCCTAGTGTGAGAGTTATGATTATATGTCAGACAACCTAGCAGATGAGTTTGGAATACTTAGAGAGCAAAAAAATAACCGCATTTACGGTAATGCGGCCAACCAAGTCCTTCGTTCTTCGAGCGATGACATTGCAAATATAAGAATATTTTTCAAATATTTCCTACTTTTTTATCTTATCACTACTGTCCGGAGAAATTTTCTCCGACAAGGTTTTAACTGTTTAACTTCAATAACTTACAAGGCTCAGAATATTTTTCGATTAGAACTTCGGAACTTTGCGGTCGGCAACAAGACGCCATCCGCAAGCCATGAACATAGGAAAAACAGATGGTACATTTCAAAGTGATACGGGTGGTACATCCATTCCGCTGCTATCATGTTATATTCGCCCGTGATAATTGCCGTATGGTCGTTTATGGCTACAAACCGGACACTCTCGTAGCGGTGGCTACATTATGGCTACATTATGGCAATAGTGCATCAGCAGCGTGTCATTTCCTGATTTAGGTTGACTCCGACAGGAGCCTTTCCCTGATAGACGTTGACTCTGGTTTAACTTATAACTGATAGATATTGACTCGTAGTCGTTATCACTGATTTTAGTTGTCTCTCCAAGTCTTATCCCGTTCAGGGGTTGACTGGAGGCCGTAGGCCGGAAGGAGACCCCTGAACGACAGGCAAAGGTAAAATTTTTTCAGGGATTTCCAAGGCGGCCTGCTTGCCGCGGATAGCGTTCTCCCTGTAGCTTACCCATAGTTTTGTGAGTTCACCCTCACAGTGGGCAGCTTCTGCCGGGGTTTTCATGTCGATGCTCATATGCGGCCTCTCTTTGTTGTAGAAGTCAACGGCCCGGACTACGGCAGCCTTGACCTCTTCGATGTTCGTGAACCGCATTCCTTTCAAAAGTTCGTTCTTCATCGTGTTGTTGATCCTTTCCGCCTGAGCGTTATCCTTGGGGTCACCGGTCTCGGTCATGCTGATGCGTATGTCGTGTTCTTGAAGAAGCCGGACATACTCGGAACTAGCATACTGGCAGCCCCTGTCTGAGTGATGGATAAGGTTGATGTTTGTCATCCCCTCAATACGCTTGAGAGCCATCCTAAGCGCTTCTACGGGGTAAGTCATCTCAAGTGTCGGACCGACGCTCCAGCCGATGATTTCCTCGGTATAGGCATCCAAGATGAGCGACAGGTAGCAGAAGATGTATGTGTATTCATCAAGCCATATCGTGATGTATGTGATATCACTAACCCATAGTTGGTTGGGCGCCGTCGGGATGAAGTCCTTGATGATATTCGGGAAAGTGGGAAGCCCGTGCGTGGAGTCCGTCGTGCGGGGCTTTCTGACTTTCAGACGCACCTTGAGGCCATAATCGTTGATGATATCTACAAACTGGTCTCGTCCGATGAGATCGTTCCCTTGGAAGTCTCGCTGGTACATATACCAGAGTTTGACTCCGCCGATACCGGGATCTTTCTCGCGGATTTCCCTGATGAACTGCAGCGCAAAGGAACGCTGGGCAGCCCGGCGCAATGCCACATTCTCATCCCGTTGATAATATGCCTGCTTTGATACGCCAAACAGCTTGCAAAGTTCCAGGACCTGATAGGTCTTGGCATCCTTTGCATGCAGGGTCTCTACCGTTTGGCGCCAGCTTTTTTTCTGATGGGAACCTTGAACATATCTTCTGCGATGTCAATCATCGTGTCATAGGCATCGGCCCGGAGTCTCTCTTTACGGAGTTCCTCCTTAACTTTCAAGAGCTCGGCCTGCAAGGCTTTCACATCATCAGGAAGTTCCTGGCGCGGTTCCGGCTCGACAATCGTGCGTTTTTGCTTTACCGTCCGTTTTCTCATGATTGGAACTTCTGGATTCTCTCCTGCAAAGTTACGAATCCATTTTGCAATACCACTTGTCCACCCTGTCCACACCGTCCACCGGTGGACACGGTGGACAATTTTATATCTTGGGCAAGATAATGCTATCAAGATACTCACCCCAGGTCTTAAATCCGACCGGAAGGAAGTTGCGGTACAGGGCGGCTTCTGTCGTATCTGTAGTAACAAGATCCATATCAGTACCGGACAGAATCTCATTCAACCGTTCAAGTCTTTGTTCCGTAATCCGTCCCCATTCGAGTCTGGGCATCAAAGATTGAGTGATATAGTCATGGATGTCGATATTGGTCTTAAGAGGCTGCGCCACCTCGAGAGAAGGCCTCTTAATCTTGATATTCAGGCTCCAGTACGGCTGAACATTTTCGACGTAAGTGCCATTTGAGCCGTGTACATACGGAGAGTTTTCATAGCTTGGCTGTTCCCCTTTTTTCGCGTGAAACATGTGCGCAATCGGCATCTCTTTGGTGAGAGACAAGATGCGCCCTTCCGTTTTCCAGGTCTTGTAGACTTTCTTCGCATTTCCTTCCTCGTCGGTATTTGAGGAGAGGTTGCACATAGTGACAACATCCTTGCTATGCTCCTTCAGTTCTGCAGCCGTACCCATCAGGATGTCGATCCAGTTTTCATGGTCGACTTCCTTCTCAAAGTGGCCTCGATTGAACTTTGCAGAATCCCTTAACCATTCAGGAATGACTTTCCACCGAGGGACTACCTCATACATCGTCTTATCCCCATATCTGTCCTTAACGTATTGATACAGTCGGATTCGAAGAATTGTATTCCATTTGGACTCAATCTCTGCGACATACTGCTCAGAAATGGCCACAAGGACCGGACGAGGACTTTCGTTCCCCAGCGTCTCAGCGAAACTGCAATAGGATGTCTCTGCAACTCGCTTTTCCAATTCTTTGACCATTGCCCCCTTATACTCGGCGGCCAGGCAACGCCATACACATTCAACATTCGTTTGTGCCTTAATGAAGACGTTCATATCACCCATCTCTTCACCTCTTACCTCGTTCATTTCCTGATAAAGGTTAGCGGCGTACCGTATCTGCTCAAGAATGGGCATTCCTTTGATGTCTTCCTCGATGGAGTTGGCCTTGTTTACTAAATCATTCATAGTTACAGGAGTTTAATTGCGATATGGGCACAGGCCTCTGCGTCGGCGAGGGCGTGGTGGTGATTGGTCAAATCATAGCCGCAGGCCGCTGCAACCGTCTGCAGCTGGTGATCCGGCAGACTGTAGCCAAAATGCTTACGGGAGGCAGATAGAGTGTCATAGAACTCATAGTCCGGATAATCCATCTGGTACACCTTGAAGACCTCTTTTAGGCACCCTTCGTCAAAGGGGCTATTGTGCGCAACAAGCGGCAGTCCCTCAATTTTCGGTGCAATCTTCTCCCAGACGTATGGGAATACCGGAGCGTCTTCAGTGTCATCCTCTGAAAGTCCGTGAACCTGCTGGCAGAACCACTGGAAGTATTCCGGCTCCGGGTGGATCAGACTGTAGAATGAGTCTACAATTTGGCCATCGCGTACAATCACCACACCCACGCTGCACACACTGGAACGACACTCGTTGGCGGTCTCGAAATCTATTGCTGCGAAATCTTTCATAATCAATAGTTGGAAACCATATTCTTAATATCATCCAGCACCTCCTGGCGGAAGTACTCCGGAGAGAGAACCGTTACTGCAGGGCCGCGGCTAAGGATCTCCTGCTTGAAGTCAAAGGTCGTAGCCAGGTGATAGCGATATACCGTATAGTCCTCGTTCGATTCGGCCTCCACCTTGCGCTGGGAGTCATGCAACGGAAGGGTGTCAAAATATTTCTCCTGGTCCTTCGCAACCCTGATTCTCACTTCTGTCGGCTCGTAATCAGTGCCAACAATAATGCCGAAATAATCTGCAAAGAATTTCTCGGCAATAAATTTTGCCGGCAATTTGTAATCCTGGTCGGTCTGGACCACATTGAGCATCCTCTCGTCCAGAGCATAGATTCTGGGCTCATCTTTCCCTTCACTCTTTGCCAGCATATACCAACGCTGCTTGAACAGTTTCAGGCAGTAAGGCTTTGCCGTATAGGTGTTGGGCTCATCCCTCCAAAAACTCTGGTATGTCATCTCGATGACCTTGCCGTAACGCATGGCGTTCACAATGACTGGGAGCCACTTTTGCGAAGACGGAATCTTCTCGAAGAGGATACGGTCACGCATATCCTTCGTCTCATTGAGCAGGTTGTTCATCGACAGGGATTCCAGGAGCCACTGGCGGATGCCGTCAGCCTCCAGGTCATCGCTGTTTGCGATATAATATCCCAGCGACCGGTCGCACTTGATCTCAATGCCAAAGGTGTCAAAAATGGCTTCCCTATGGTTGTGGAAGGTCCTTTCGGGCAGGTAATTCTCCCCAACGGTATTCAGTGGGCTGCGCGACCAAAGGTAGCTGATGTCCTTGAAAGAGATATGCCCGTGACGGTTGATGACATCGATCAACCAAACGTACCTGTCGAAATAGTTCTTTGCCATATTGGATTCTTTTGGTTCTACAAATATACGAACAAAAACTGCCACAATTGGGCAGTTTTGCTAAAAAGTGGCAGGTTTTACCCCAGAAGAATTTCTGCACGGAGTTTCTCCACCTTGTCTTCAACGATTTTTCGCCATAGCCCGGAGTCTTTAAAGGAAGAGGCGGGAATCCTTTCTTCGAACTCCTTCAGGAATTCCATACTGAAGATGTCATCCCTGTACCTGCAATCTATCAGGGCCTTCCAGTCAATGTAATCGGCCATCTTGCGAATAGTCTCGATGGGGAGATCAGAGTTGCCAGAGAGTTCCTTCCAATCCCATCTGTCCTTGAACTGCTCAACTACTTCGGGAGTGAGCAGACTTTTGATGCTGGTGCGACTGAGTTCGTACCAATTGATGCGATTCTTGAACTTCTCGATCATCGTAACAGTCCATGCAACATCGCGATTGCTGGATACTGCTTCCCAGTCAACCTTGTCCTTGAAGCGCTCAAGGAGAGCCTCGCTCCAGGGATATTCACCGGAGAGGTCTTTCCAGGCCTCTTCTTCAATCATCTGGGCCATCAGGCCATCATTCAAATGTGTCTTTTCCATATATCGTTTGTGTTGGTTTCTTTGTGCAAAGGTATGGTTTCATCCCGCCAAAATGTGGCAGTATAATCTAAAAACCAATTTTTCTTTGCTGGCTTCTCGCGCCCATCATCTCTTCACATCAGAAGGTCATCAAATCTTCAATCTCCGGGTTATGTCCAGTGAGGATTGTCTGAATAGCCTTTTTGCGGACCACGTTCTCAATCTGGCCACCACTGAAGTCGAATTTTTCGGCGAGGAAATGGGCGTCTGCTTCTGACAATTCCGGCATCATGGCATTCCAGATTTTGCACTTAACATCAACAGAGGGATTGTTAAACTTCACTTTGTAGAGGAAGCGACGCTCAAAGGCTTTATCCAGATTCTCCGTAAGGTTTGTCGTGGCTATCAAGATACCCTTCAAGTCTTCCATTTCCTGCAGAATGATGTTCTGCAAACTGTTTTCCATTTTATCAATCGCTCTCTCGGCCCCCAGTTGTCGAATGCCAAAGATTGCATCGGCCTCATTGAACAATAGGATGGGCGTTACGGAAGAATTATGCACCAACTTTTTATAGTTGGAGAAAAGCCTTTTAAGATTCTTCTCACTTTCGCCGACCCACATACTTTTCAGCTTAGCCACGTCAGCCATAATAATGTCACGACCAGTCTGTTTTGCAAGTTGGTAGACCGTTTCGGTTTTTCCTGTTCCTGGGCTTCCGTAGAAAAGGCAGGTGAAACCGGACCTTAATCCTTGCTGTTCCAAGGCTTCACGTACCTCAGCATATCGTTTGTCTGAAAGTAGGTTTTTTAAGGTATCGACACTCTTTCTAACAGGCTCATCGTAAAACAGATTCTTTTCCTGAAGGTCCTCATACTTAAGAAGCCCATGTATGTTGGAATGATCATGCAGCCCCCCACAGTCTGCAAGTAGTTCTTCCTTGACCGGGTCATCAATCTTGAAGCGGTCTTTCACAACCATCCCGTCGCGGATTGAGAATACAACGACTTTTTTTTCTTGCAAAGAGAGTTCCTCATCTTTGTAGGTGGTCTGTAGTTCATCCAATACGGTATCCTTGAAGAATTCCCGAAAATCCCACCACCAGCACTCGTCATCTTCATATTCTTGATACCTATAGCACAAAGCGTAAAAAAACATTCTTTCCGCAGGGCACATACTGTCATTGTAGTCGTTTTCCATCCATCCGTCATCTTCATCAAAATGATCATTGCCCGTAGCATTAAATTTTAGAATACCATATTTATCGGCAGTTTTTGCGATACTTGTTCCAGGGTTGGCCAAAATCATCCCATCCATTTCATTCAATGCCATATCCCGGTCCACCTCATCGTTATTCATTCCTCGGAACAAACGAGTCATTCGGGAAAGGATTGTAAATGTGGAGAGATTGTTTATCGGAGGTCTCTTGAATGGCTTGTTCTTTTCAATGCACCTTTGGGCATCTTCCGCCACGCGAATTCGTCCCCAGCGACAACGCTTAATAAGCAAAGCTGCTTCCAGCGCCTTGAGATCTTCGTCGTACGAAAGAAGTTCAACAAAGTTGGTTTTTAGACGATATGCCAGATCCTTCTTTGTAAACTCATCACCTTTGGCCATTTCAATTATAATAGAGAAAAGGACTGACTGCTTGCCAGTTATGGAAAACTGTTCAGCCAGAAACTCGGCATCTTTTTTTACCTTGTTCAGCAGCTCTTCGTCAAACTTAAAGTAATCCTCAGAGCTTCCAAACCAGTCCTCTTTTTCATAAATTGCGGCCTTAATAATTGCGTTTATCGCAGATAAGACTGTCTTCGGTTCTTTTTTCTTAGCCATTCTTAGTATCCTTTGTGTTGAACAGCGGCAAAGGTAGCTACCTTCAATGCCAAAAAGTGGCAACTCTCATATTCCACGTCATTTGCAATCGTTCAATAACTGTTATTTCGTATTTTTGTTAAACATATAAGAAGACTTGACCAGGCTGCCAAGCATTGGCATTCTGAATTTCTATGTTTGCCGCCTAAACCAAACCACAAAAGATATGGCCAAAGTATTCAAAGTTACCCCCAAGCGCATCAAGAGGTCCAATGGCCTTGTGCTGACTCCGGATATGTCCGTGATTGTTACTACCCAGCAGCACATGACTTCTCCTTTCAGCAATGGCGCAAAAGAACTGAAGGAAGTCTATATGCGCATCTACGGCTTCGATTACCAGAAAGCCTGTTGCCAGCAGGCGGATTTCACTTTCGAGGTCCTCGGTTAAAGCGAAGGGTTGGCCGCTGAGGTCAACCCTTTTCTTTATAATACTCGAGACACTCTTGCAACGAAGATAGGGCCTGTTTCCGATAAGAATCCTTTGTAAAGAACTGTTCCTGGACGCTTCCTGAGACATCGTCCTTTTCCACTCTTACCCAGATCCATTGGTTGGTCTCCATCGGAGCCATACACATCCATGCTTCCAGTGTCACGACATTCGCGTTCAATCGATGGTATGATACATCTTCGATGAGCAGCGATTTGCTTTGTTCCTCGGAAAGTCCTTTGAATATTCCCTTCAGGAAATCTTCGAGCGGCGCTTTCTCAAATGCGCCAAAAATGCTGAGATACTTCGTGTTATCCATACAATCTGTTCTTGTTGATGCTGCAAAGGTAGGCTTCTGGAATGCCAAACAGCGGCAGGGATACAAATACCTCACTTTTTTCGTGGGAAATAATGCGCTGCCGGATTTTGGCACGAACGCCGTTTACCTTTGTCCCCGTGAAAAGGACATAAAGTATGGGAAAGACATTGCACATCATCCCTTCAGGAATCATCTGGCCCCTCATCGTCGAGAAATGGATTGGCGACGAGCCGGACAAAGCGAATCATGAGGTAATTCAGTACCCCGTCCCCACCAACCTTCACTATCAGCCAGACGCCCTGACTGACGTGGAAATGATGAAGACGGCCATATCGTGGTATAAGCCCAATTCATATCCGGTGGCCAACCTGTATCAGGACTTGATGACCTTTATCGAGGCCGTCAAAAAAGGGCCTGAGTATGACAAAGTAATCGTCTGGTACGCAGAGGACGCCGACTCTCGGCTGCTCCTTTATTTATTCGCGTACACGTATAAGCACAGGTTTTACGCAATCGATGTTACGCCTGAAGACTGCCGTTATAACTGGAAGCCGTATAATGAGGACGATGAGCAGCTCGAAGAGGTGAAAGTCTATATTGACTGCGATGTTGATAGGGACTCGGTCTCTCGCAAATCCTTCCGGCCAAGGATGGTTACTCAAAAGATGAGGAAGCAGTACTACGAGTTCTGGAAAAGCTGGGGCGGAGAAGACGCCCTGGGTAGTCCGGTACTTGTGAGCCAGTTCGGAACATTCTTCCATCCCTACCGCACCTACCTGTACTCCGACGTCTTTGACGCTACACCCAAAGATCAGCCCAAAACGATTGGTGACATCTGCAAAGAAATATATGCGAAGCATCCCCAGATTGGTCAGGATGTCATCTACGACGCTGTCACTCGGATGGCTGATGCAGGAATGATCAAATGGGTTAAGAAGGTCGCGAGTAATCCGCTTCACCACCAGTTGCAGCAGTACAAGTACGACGTGGAAGGAGAATGGAAGGAATATCCCCGGGACTATCTGTATCAGTTCGCTCGCGAGTGCGGCAAGAAGATAACACTATCGGAGGATGAAATGAAGGCAGAATTCCTTCGTGACCGCAAAGACAGCGACGATATGTTCTGCCAGGGACATCTGGCCAGGGCCGATCGTGCGAAGAAAAGAGATCAGTGGGAAGACAGGCTGGTTATTCAGTGGGCAGCTGCTTTTAATGATAACTGGGGTTGGTATCATCTGATATCGGTAATGAAAGTCAAGATGGGAATGATGGTCGAATATATGCGACACTGGTCTCCCGTTGCCAACGGGCCGGTCTATGCAGACCAGATGGAGCGGGCCATCGGCCTGATGGAAGTGATACTTGACTGGGGTGGACAGTCAGAATACAAGCACACAGAAGATGAGGACAATTACTTTGACGCCAAACACTTCTCCCGTTACGTCAATTTCCGTAACCACAAGCGCTTTCCAAGCCCCGATTACGACGGCCATGACTTCTGGTGCGAGGCCCAACGCATTCGTTTCGACAAAGCCTGGAACCTCCTCTGGGAGATGTTCCGTACGAAACTTCTCATTTGGGATGATTAAGTAACATCTTTTTTCACCCTGCCACTCTTTGGCAGGGTAACTTATTTCCTTTGCATCCGTAAAGGAAGCAACCATGACACAAGACGCCCTCATATCCAAGTATAGTGAGCATATCGCCGAGGACATGTTCCAACACTTATGTGCACACGTTGGAGCGAATCTGAATACCATCGTTGTCAAAGACGATAGTTATTCTTTGCTTGGTGCCCTGAATGAAATCCGTAAGGGCCTTATACTTCCCCAAGGATGTAAATTCAGACTGCAGGGGTACGACTTGTTTCTGGATACTCCCTTGCCGTTTTTCATCAAGTTTGGATGTGGCCAGTTGTGGATAGGAGCCAGGATAATCGCGCTGCGTTTCAAGGAAGAAGTCGTAAAGTTCTTCCGGTTTATCATCACAGATCTTCTGCATCCCGCCCTTGAAGAGTTCCGCACAATAACGTATGAGGTGAACCGTAAGTATCTCAAGGCCGACAAACTCCGGTCCATTCTGGAAGTCAACGCAGAGCCCATGATCAAGGCTGCACTAAAAGGAACCGGGATGAAGTTTGAGATTACTTTCCATCCCTTGACTGCGACGTTGAAACTTTGGAAGAAGAAACCGGATGTGGCCGTTGCAGTCCTTCACTATGATTCATTCGAAGAAGATTTACAAAAAACGATAGAACCCTATGTCCATTAACATCAACGTAAAAGAGCTCAAGAACCTCTTGGACAGTACACCCCATACGCATAACATCATGCTATCGGGAAAGCACGGTATTGGCAAGTCCAGGATCATCACAGACCATTTCTCAGCCAAGGGCCAGAAAGTAGTCACCTTATTCCTGGGACAGATGTCAGACCCGGGAGACCTTATCGGCTTGCCGAACAAAGACGAGAAGACCGGCAAGACCGTTTTTATGCCTCCGTACTGGTTCCCCACGGATAACCAACCCTTGGTCCTCTTTCTAGATGAGCTGAACCGTGCCCGTCCCGAAATACTCCAGACAATTATGGACCTGGCACTGAACCGCAAACTTGCCGGCCGCGAGTTGCCTGCGGGCAGCCGGATTGTGTCTGCCGTCAATGACGGCGAGGAGTATCAACTTACCGACCTCGATCCTGCACTCGTGTCCCGATTCAACATCTACAACTTTCGCCCGACAGTTGGTGAGTGGGTGTTGTGGGCCTCGAACGCCGGTATCGATAAACACGTAATCAGCTTCATTGAAGGCAACAACCGGATGCTCGATGGGGATGGTGCCGCTACTGACACATCATCTTCGCTTGAGAAGACGCCGGACCGCCGTGGATGGGAGCGTGTTTCGGACATCATTAAAGCCACGCCCACTGTCACGTCAACGACCAAGAAAGTGATTGCCGGCATTGTGGGTGCAAAGGCTGCAGCGGAGTTCTTTGAGAGCTTTAACCAGGGCAGCATTCTCAGCGCCGAAGCCATTCTGAAGGATTTCGATGGGCAGAAGTCTACGCTCGAGAAGTATCAGGCCCACGATCTCGCTATTATCAATGAGAGCATCTTCCGTTGCATCGAGAACGACAAACAGGGCACCAACGAGGTTGCAGCAGACAATCTTATCAAGTACATGAATTGGCTGGCAAATGGTGGCAAACGCGAATCTATGGCCCATTTCTGTTCAGTCTTCGAGGGCGCCACATACACCAAAGCGAACCTCTTTATGATGAGCAAAGCGCCAAGGTGTTTCAAGACCATAACTGAATTCATTAAGAACCTCTGATGGAAGAAATAATCTCCCGGATTGTCGAGGAATGGTTTCTGACCGAACCCCTTCTGTTCTCCGCCTGGTGTACTCACACCTTGGTGGAGAATACAAGGATGACGGTGCCTATGCGTACCGGAAAGATGCGTATAGAATATAACCCAGATTTGATGAAGGACTGGAGAAAGGCGCAAATTGAGGAGCGTCTGCGTTTTGAGGTAATACGCATCTTGCTGGGTCATCCATATCAGAGGCAGCCCTACATGGCAAAAAAAGCGACCCTCGGCATAGCAAGCGATGTTACCCTGACTTCATCTTACCACAAGATCCGAACGATAACCCTTCCCGAAGGTTTACGCTTTGACGGTGGCCTGTGCTTCGAGGAGTATTATGCCATAGTGGAAGAATTCCTGGACCAGAATCTGCAATCTCCGCCCTATGATGTCGAGGGCGAGATTGATGATGGTGGTGGTGGCGTATCCGACGATGCGGAATCTTCCGGAGACCCTGTTGGCAATGCAGTCCCGGAGCAAGAGAAGAATGAAAGTTCTGGCAATGGTGAGATTGAAGAAAAACCGGGACAAAAAGATGGGCCGGAGGAAGATTGCGGCCAGGCAGACAACGACTCTCTCCAGCTACTGGCGGCCCTGGCCTCAGAATCTGCGGAACTCTGGGAAGAAGATCAATTGGCCTCAGAGCAAGTGAAAGAGACCGTCCGTCGAGCCCAACGCAGTAAACAATGGGGCTCCGTCGGGGGCAATCTGAAGGACAGAATAGTAGCCACAACAATCGTACGGATAGACTACAGGACAATACTTTCCGGCTTCCGCGCCTCGGTTTTAAGCAGCAAACGTAGCCGTACCCGAATGATTCCAAGCCGGCGCTACGGCTTCCAGTATATGGGCAGCAAGCGGGACTTTGCAACCAGGCTGCTGGTTGCCATTGACGTGAGTGGCTCCGTCAGTAACCGACAGGTGTCTCAGGCCCTCTCGATTATCAACCGCTTTTTCAAATATGGCGTGGAGTGCATCGACGTAATCCAGTTTGACTGCGGCCTGCAGGGAGACATTCTCACGATGAAAAAAGCGCAGAAATCCCTCCAGATCTCGGGCCGTGGCGGGACGGATTTTCAGGCACCCTTGGACTTCTTCTTTGAGAATCGCTATGACGGCCTGATAATGCTGACAGATGGCTATGCATCGAGGCCCAAGTTCCCGAATAGATTCCATGGAAACATCCTTTGGATGATATATAATGACGATGCCTACCGTAGACAAGAATATTTAGAGCTGGACTCCAATATAAGATGGATTGCAAGTCTCCCCAAATCAAAGTACACAATTTTACCTCCAGTATAGATTATGGCACGACCTATTTCCAACCAGATAATTCATGAGTTTTCGCAAGCCCTTCACGAGGTTGGCCACCAGACGGATCTCACGTACTTCAGCTACTCAGAATTGGTAGATGCCTTGCGCAAGTCTCCTTACGCATACCGGTTTGATTTCGAGAAATACGACGCAGAACGCGCAGCAGGACATAACCAGACTGATTTGTATTTCAATTTCATCGACAAGGTCCCCGGCACAATATACTCATACCCGACATATAAGAAAGGCAACGTATATCTAAAAAGATTCACTTTATCCTATAGAAGAAACCGGGCCTTGCCAAGGATTGAATCATCTCGTTATTATTGTCGTTACAGGACTATTGAGCAATTGATGGAATTGCTTGCAATCGTGGTGCCCAAGATTGACCAGCTTGAGAAGGAAATCCTTGAGGAGCAGCAGCAAGATTTGCGGCTGAAACGCATCCAGGAAGTATATTCTGCCACAGTGCCTGATTTGGTTACATCTTCCTTTGAAGGAAGCGGATTGGCCTACTGGTACGAAATGAGGCGAGATGGAATCTTCTTGAAAACGCGTCTTCCAATGAGGTTGTCTGCTTCATTCGTCATCAAATTCAAGAACCTGTCGACCGAACTGCAGGAAGCGATTGCCATATCAAAAGAGATCTGCGAGGCAGTCGAAAAGCACGGAAGAATAGAGATAGAGAAATACTCCGTGAATAGTATACAATGGACGGAGACATGGTTTACGCTGGTAAATGATGACGAGTGAATACAGCTGAAAAGCATAATTATCAAATCAAACAAGAACATGGCACAAGGAAAGAAACTGGATAACGGGATAGTCTTGAACCAATGGGAACTGCATTTGGAGCCCTGGTGCCCGGCACAGATATACTACTACTTCAAAGACAATGACGGCGGCAATTGGCTTGTCTATCTCCGCTGGTCCGGCGAGCGGGGTGATGAGCCCTGGTCTGCCGAATTGGATCGCTGCGACGAGAATTGGGAACACATCCCCGATAGCCCGGACTACGTTAATCTCCTTGAAGAAAAGGATCATACTCCCGGTACCGTAAAAGGCTACTATTATGATGAAGAGTACCCATTCCTAATGGAGAGAGTGCTTGAAATAGTTCGCGAAATGAAACCAGAACTCAAAGATCAATTGATATGAGCAAGAAAAAATACAATGATTATCGCCCTGAGATTGTTGGCATGGAATGGACTCCTGGCAACTTGATACTGGTCGCATCGCGCTCCTGGGGCGGAAAGAGTCAGTATGTCCTTGGCAATTGCATTGTGGCAGGCACGAAAGAAGAAATCCCCGTCGCTTATTTCCTGCCGGATGGCGACTCAATGCGTATCCGCAAGGCTCTGCTGCGAATGCAGGTGGGGCCACAAGTATACGATAGCGGCCAGATTAAGACGGAAAACATCAAAGAATTACCGCTGTTCTTTGATGACACGCCCGATATGACGATTGCATACATTGTCGACCGACTCTTCCATTTGGCCGAAACGAAAAAGATTGGAATGGCTGTCATAGATGGACTGCAGTGCCTCAATACATCTCAGCTTGATGGCGGCACCAAGGAGCGAGAACTAAACTCTGTCCTTCGAATTCTGAAGGCCATAGCCGAAGCTCTCGGGATAGTGATTATTGTAAATTCGTCACTTTCCGACTATAACTTCCCCCAGAACAAACTGCCCACAATCAGGGATATACTTGACGTTACTGAGGCGACATCTTTTTGCGACCAGATTATTCTTTTTCACCCGGTTGATCTCTTGGAAGATTTCCACAAGATGATTCTTCCGTTTGGGCATCCTTTCTTCAAAGATGACGGGCGCGAAATGGTCTTAAATCTTGTCCTTGATAAAGAACTGGGATACTTCAAAAAGGCCGAATCGTTATACAGAGAAGTTGACCCTCAGGCACCTGAAACGCCGATGTATGAATGGTACAGGGATACAAAATACGATGATTGGTACTTCGAGTTCCTTGATTCTGAAGGGATGGGGTGGAAAATAACCATATCTCCCAGCGTTGAATCAGAAAACAACGAATACGACATAGATGCAGATAACTGGGCCGGGGATCACATCAATATTGCAATGGAAGAGCCCGGTGATGACATGGAAAAGCTGAAAGCATTCGCCCTACGCGAAGCCAGACGCCGATTCCCTGCGGTTGAAATCCCCGAAAAGGGCTAACGTTGTATATCCCATCACGTGCTAAAGCTATGGTTATTCCATTCAAAGGGCATACAATCTTTGCTTTCTCCGATACCCACGGGATGTATCGGCGGCTCTCCATACCCACTGATGCCGACATCCTTATTTGTGCCGGAGACGCTTGCGAAGGCTTTAACCCGGCCGACCTGCAGGACTTCTTTGCATGGTACACATCCATTCACGCCAAGCTCCGAATCTTCGTTCATGGCAACCACGACCGCATCTTTGACCAGGAGCCCGTTCGGGGGCGGAATCTGATTCCAGGAGGTGTCGTATATCTGGAGAATGATGGAATAGAGTTCGACGGCATCAAGTTCTACAGCATTTCGGCAAGGCCCTTTCTAAGGGATACTACAGCCTCTATCCCGTCCGGTATCGACTTCCTCATTACCCATGGCCCGGCATACTCCTATCTGGACCGAGATCTGGGTTGCAAGCAGCTCTTTCTCTCCGTTTCCAGCGCCCGGCCGAAGTACCACATCTTCGGCCACGTCCACGAAGAAGGCCTACAAAGAAAGGCGATGCTTGGAGGCACCACCTTTCTCAATGTGTCTTATTTTGAGGAACTCAGAAGGAATCTGGGACGATAGTTCCGTTCAAAGATATGGACAGCCCTTTGTTTTGACGAGCAATACTATGAAGAATCTCTTTAACAATCCCTTCCCTGAAAGCATAATCAGCAAACACCTCCGGATCTGGCACGAACTTGATGTAGGTGCCGTTATCTTCGGTCGTCTTCTCTATTCCTTTCTCGAGAAAATTTCCTTTGGAATACTTCGCCCAGGAACATTTCCCATCACGGTAGGACGCAACATAGAAGTCGATGGAGAGCGCGTTGGTTACTTTAACGGGATGAACGGGAACTTCCTTCGGATTAGCTCCAATCCCAACGGATATGCCGCTTATGGCCGACACAACGGACTCCAGCGGAATTCCTCTACCGTAATCCCGGACAACAGCACAAGTCGCGTTCACCTCTACAGAAAGGCCCTTTCCGTACCCCATCTGGAACTCATCCACCGCCATGACAAGAACGCCGTCCAACATAGCGTAGATGCCGTCCTTCGGGTCGGAGCCATCGCCCAGTTGGCCAATGTACATCTCTGGCCGCCTTTGTATATGCTCGTTCCATTCAAGTGTCTTGATGCTATTGTCATCAAACTGTTCTTTTGCGGGTTTATGATTCTGTTCCATGGGTTCAATTGTTTACGATTACAAATTTAAGCATTTTTCCTGCCAAACCTTGGCAACTCTCCTTCGGTTATTACGTTAATTGTCGAAAGCCCAGTAAAAAAAGCTATCTTTGCAGAATAACACTAACCCTACCAGGGTTTGGCAGGAATAATCTATTGTTTTGCAAATAATACAAAGACTAATACAAGATGTCAATCTGGATTAACCAAGATTTTTGTGACTTCGTAAAGGACAGCGTTATTGAACGATGGCCAGAAAAACGAGTCAAATCAGTTTGCGTACCTCGTTCATGGCAATCCAGCCGTTTCATTCAAGTGTCCACTTTTCTAAAAGATATGGACATCCACTACGAGGTTACGAGTTACAGGGTACAATTCCATATAGAAGGCAAATTCTGCAATAGTGAGTACAAACCATTTCTTAGATATCTTCGTGATAACATCTCTTTAGAGGGGGAATTAAAATGGCGGAACCGTAACGGGATGACGCAAGGCGCCTGTGAAGTAGACCATGAGCCTAATGATTGGGAAGAAGTTATCAATGATATTGAACAACTGACCAATGCGTTTGACCCACTTATTAAGCAGTATGTATTGGATAATCCGGAACTATTCCCGAATCAAATGGCCAAAAAGATAGTTCCCAAGCTTTCCTACAAACTACAGACAGAATCTGAGAATGAAGTAGAAAAGCCCTCCATTAAAGCAGTTGGTGAAATCCCTTTTGATCTGCTTACAATCCCCACATACCAGCGACCTTATAAATGGACCGCCAAGAATGTAAACCAACTCATATCTGATATTCTGACTTTCTGCTCCAAGAATAAAAAACACTATCGGTTAGGGACACTGGTATTACATAACAATGAAATTGTAGATGGGCAACAACGTATCGTAACTCTTACCCTCATTCTGAGTCTGATGCTCACCCGCATAACTGACGAGAAGAAGAAAGAGGCTTATAAGGGTCTTGTTGCCAAGTTAAAAACTTTTTCAGAGAACGCTCAGTTCCCAAATCGGTATTCACTTCATAATGTTGTCGAAAACATCCACGTGATTGAAGCCAGAGAGAATGATCTGGACGAAGCCGTTCTTGAGTTCATTGTCAAAAAATGCGAATTTGTAGTCATACAACTAAACGACATTTCAGAAGCATTCCAGTTCTTTGATTCACAAAATGCTCGAGGAAAAGATCTCGAGCCCCATGATCTTCTAAAAGCATACCACCTGCGGGAAATTATAGAAATGACAGATGCCGACTCGCAGAATATTTATTTTTGGCAGGATCAGCGAACATCATACTTAAAAGAAGTTTTTCTTACTTTGTATCGAGCCAAGCGCTGGTCTCAAGGAAAAACCGCAAGGTATTTTACCAAAAGCCGGGTTGATATTTTTAAAGGCATATCTCTGCGCGATGGGAAGCGTTATCCATTTTATCAAATGGAAGTAATAGCTCATATTTTCGCCGATTTGTACAATAGCGATCCTACGCGATATGTGGATCAACGAAAATTGGAGTACCCATTCAATTTAGACGATCAGATTATTAACGGCAGTCGTTTCTTTGATATGATACGCCATTATATGGCACTTTATGAAACGGTCAAAGACGAGAACACTTATCCAACAAGCGGTTTTGCTTCAGACATATTCCACTTGATTAACAATTATAATGGCATGTGGAGAACGGGAGACCAATATGTCAAAAGTATGTTCTTCACCCTTGTTCTGTATTATTTAGATCGGTTCGGAATCGAGGAACTTGACAAGGTCGTTCCAAAGTTTTTTGTATGGGCTTACTCGTTGAGACTTGCCTGTCCTGCCGTTCAACTTGCCACCATTGATAATTACGCAACAGATTGGGACTCAATGCTCAGAAAGGTTCACGATGCTAAGACTCCTTACGATATCATTAATTTAAACCAAGAAGGTCTCAGTAAGAACGATATACGCTGCACGAAGTGCGAAGAGGTTATTGAAATGTTCAGGAAACTAAAAAAGATTTACGATGCACAGTGATGAAATCATACCCTTGTCTATCAAAAGGCTGCTTTCAGATGAGAAGTATCTAATTCCCATTTACCAGCGCAATTATGACTGGGGAGAAAAGGAATCCTTACAACTTATACAAGACATTGCCGATTTTGCATCCACAAAGAAAGGGAAAAAGTATTATATCGGCTCGCTCGTAGTCTTTGTCCGCAGCAAAGAGGGGCAGGAGTACTTTGAAACTATTGATGGTCAACAGCGACTCACAACACTGACCATACTGATGGATGTCCTTAAAACATTACCTGAAGTTAAGGACATGGTGTCTTGGTTCGTCCCAGGCAGGTTAACTTATGATCACCGTCCGGAATCTGATGATGCATTGTTGTTGTTATCTCAAGGAAAACTCTCCGATCATCCGTCGGCTAACAGTATTGTGGACGTTTTTCGTATTATACAAAAGAATATCAAGAGTATTCTGGCTGATAAAGATTTAAGTTTAGAAGACTTCGTTCACTATCTTCTTTCCAATGTAATTATTATGCGAATTCCCGTTCCGAGGGATACAGAACTCAATCATTATTTTGAGATTATGAATTCTCGAGGAGAACAGTTGGAAAAGCACGAAGTGTTAAAGGCGAGCCTAATGGACTCTTTGGATGAGAAATATCACATTCTGTTTAACGAAATCTGGGAAGCCTGCTCTTCTTTGAGCTCCTATGTACAGATGAATTTCAAGCCAAATGTTAGAAGCTTAATCTTTACCACCAGTTGGGCAGATCTCCGATTCTATGATTTTGATTCGTTAAACAATCAATTCATACATTTGGAGGATAATTCAGAGGAAGATGATGCCGAGAATGGTTACCTATCAAGAACACTGTCACAACTTTTTGAAGATGCTGGTTTAAACAAAAAGTATCCTTTGCCAGACTCGGATGATAAAGACGAGGGTAATGATCGATTTGGCTCAATCATTAACTTTTCTAACCTCCTTCTTCATGCCTTAAAAGTAATGTATCATACTGATGAAGAGTATGACCCGGACATTGATCGTGAAATCCGTCTTGATGATAAGCGATTAGTGGATATCTTCGGCTTGGTGCTTTCCAGTTGCTCAGATAAGTCTTCCTTTGTTAAGCGCTTTATCATGGCACTACTCAATATCCGTTGGCTGTTTGATAGGTTTATTATAAAAAGGGAGAATTATAACGGGAAAGAAGGATGGAGTCTAAAAGACGTTAAGAAGTATGAGCGCAGCAAAATCAATTACGTTGGAACCTTCAGTGGCGATACTGATGATGACAACGAGGTTAGTAGGGATATCCGAATGCTGGAAGCAATGTTCCATGTATCAGCGCCCACTCAGATTTATAAGCATTGGATGAATGCCATCCTGTACTATGTTTACAATCAGGATTTGATTGATCCAAATGAATTCCGCGAGTATTTGTATACACTTGCATGCTCATATATGTTGGACCGTTACCTGTGCGAAAAAGAGGAGCGTGTGGCATTTGAAGATATCATCTACACGAATGACGGTCACGCAACGAACAATACTATAACCTGGGCGATGATAGACAATGGATGCGATGTTGAAAACTTTGTTTTCAATTTCTATGACTATGTAACCTGGAAGAGCAATACCAAGAAATACAATAAGTTCGATTTTACTTACCGCACTTCCGTGGAGCATTTTTATCCTCAGACACCAATGGTTGGCTACCAGGAATTAACGGATGAAACTGGTCTCAACGACTTCGGGAATCTCTGTCTTATTAGCCGTGGCATGAATTCTAAGTTCAGCAACAATATGCCTGTTGCTAAATACAAGAATTTCGGTAACGAAGCAATAGCACAAGAACTCAGTATCAAATTGAATGAGATGATGGATGTCGTTAGAGAAAAGGGTGTTTGGGGGGAGGAAGAGATAGCAGAGTTTGAGACTTTTGCAAGAGAGAAAATCCTGCAAGCAGTAATGGTTGGATGTCGGCGAAAAGACATTTCCATCAAAGAGTAACCATACCGCTGCAATATCTGGGAGTATTTGTTCTTTACGTATCTTCCTCCCTGCCACTCTTTGGCATCTTCGTGCCGTAACTTCGCGGCATGAAGCAGAACACAGAAGAGCCCGACTATCGTTCGATGAACGAGGTCCAGCTCAAATACGAACTCATCAGGCTCGAGAAGAAGATTCTTGACATTACCGGCGACCCCATCGATTACAAGCACTATAGCCCGTTCCTGGACTGGTGCCGGGACGATGCGAAGGTCGAGGCGGTCGAGGAAATAATGCTGGACCGCAGCTACATCCTGAATCTCCTATTCGAAATACACTGCACGCCGGCCGAGGTGGCCCGACTGGAGAGAATCAACGGGATGCTGCTGGAGATGACCAACCGGACCTATCACCGCACGGCAGACTTGATGCGTGCGCTTATTGTGATGAAGAAGGACGAAATGGACGATGACTATGAACTGGAAGGCAAGCTCGTTCCGCTATTCGACATCCCGTATTCAATTCTGCGTCTTGAGGATGACAACTATTACGGCTCAGACTTCATCCGTATGGCGGCCATTCTTCAAGAAACGGAGAAGCATAAGTCCGGCATGGCCGATGTCAGTTGTGACTGGACTCGCTTGAAGGACAAAACTCCGTCGGCCACGGACGCGGAGCTGGAATGCGCAAATATTATGGATGACGAGGATTCCTGGGCCGAAGGTCCACTACGGCATCCCAAATTGGCGCATATCAAGATCTGCTACGCTCTCCACGCGTTATGCACCCACATGAACTGGTCCATACCGGACGTTCTGCGTATCAACGATTTCTCCATTGAAGTCAAGCTTACCGTCCAGCAGTTCTCCGACCAGGAAAAGAACCGGCTCTGGTGGTGGGACAAGTATGACCTCCCACGCTTCAAGGAAGTTCTTTTGAAGGAAGCGGCAGCACGCCCGGAAGGTCTTCCGCTGGAAACCGCACTCCTGCAGCGCTGCCGGGACTACTTTGAGGAAAGTGCCGATGAAGTCCTTGCCAAAGTCGGCATCTCAGACGTAGACCGCTATCTGGAAGCCCTGAAACACAAAATCGATAATCCTTACCAAGAATGACACTCAAAGAACTGCTTCTCAAATATGAATTCGACACCGTAGTGCCGGACCTCCTTACCGTTGACGAGCCCATCAAGGACAACCTTTACGCCTTCAAAGAGGCCTTCGACACTCTACGCCGTATGGCCCCGGGAGATGCCCAGGGAGAGCAGATTGTTGTCAGTTTAGAGGTGGAGACCGAGGAAGACGGCACCGAAATCGAACGTTACCTGCACGCATCTAACTGCGAAGGTGACCTCTGGGAGTCATCCCTGGCGAAAGAAGTGGTCATCGAGGCCGATATTACCGAGATTCGAGCCCTGGCGCAGATCCTTTGGCATATCACGTTCTTCGGATTCACGCCAGAGCACGAAGGGTATAGAAGCCATGAAATCAAAAACAAATACGAGCGCAAGGCTTCTTTGCTGGGGTATCATCAGTTCTGCAACTATGCCCGCATCAAGCCCAAGAAGAATCCCACCGACTGGGAACTCCGTTGCTCCCTGTCGCTGGACAACTGGGATATATATCACGCTCGAGAAGCACATCGCAACAGAGCTAAGCGGATGCGGGATGCCCGGCAGGACCGCCAGATAGAAAAGTTTAAGCGTATGGGGAGAATCCAAAGGCTGATAGACAGCATTGTGGCCACCAGCTGGGATTCAGACTACGCGGACTACAAATACCTCTTTGACACAAAGGAACTCTATGTGTTCGAATTCTACTCCAGGACAACAAGCAAAGAGGCCCGGGCGCAGTACATTGTCGATAATTTCGTCAAATACTTCAACGAAGACCTAACCCAATATAAACGCACGGATATGGTGATCTCCTCCGGAGAAAAGAACGGAGTGACGTTCCTTGAAATGCATTCTCTTTGCACCGCCATTTACCCGCGTACAGGCCTGATTCTGGACGAGGAAGGATATCCTGTTGGCCACTCGACACCGCACAAGCCGGAATACCACGTGCATTTTGCCACTGACCCCAACCTTGGCGATGACCTATACGTTCGACTGATCTGCAGCCGATAGATTTCTCATAGTCCACTCTTGTCCACCATTGTCCACCGTCTATTGGCCGACCTTGGTCCGGAATACGTAATCTTGGTGCAAACATGCCACTTATCTGTGGAAGTATCAAGCATTAAAAGTAATTTTTCACAGCAAACTCATACTGCTCAATGAAAATTTTCTTGAATGCTGCAATGTTGTTCTGTTCATAGAACATCAGCATCGCTTTCTTATAATCCACAGAATCCACTGTACGGAACGAAATCGGACAATAACCCCACGCTATAAGAATGGCATTGCTGCTGATTCTCGCAGTGCGTTTGTTACCATCAGTGAATGCCTGTATATATGACAACAATACAAGAGCCAGCAGTGCCTTCTCAAACACATTATCCTTTCCGTTAATCAACTGGCAGGTATCTTCCAACGCCTCTCGGATTTGGAATTCATTATCAAGCGGACGATAGTTCGTTCCTGTTATACCAACACGCCTCTTTCGGATACCATTACCCACACCCAATTCCTTGGTCAAGATGCAGTGAATATCCTCTAGTCTCCTTACAGAGAGTGTCTTCAGATAATCCGGACAATCAAGGATGAAGTCCAAAGCGTCCTTGTGGTTCAAGAGCATCACAGCCTCTTCTTTTGTCTTTCCCTGCGCAGTCTCTTTCTCTTTCAGAAGTCGCTCCGTCTCAAGAAGAGAATAGGTATTACCCTCTATTTGCGAAGACTTCCAAGACAAGTCAACACCGAGGCGTTCCATCTCTTTGCGATATTCAAGGTCAGATAATGTAGACATATTTGCCAAGAAGGTCTTATGAGCGGTCTCCAGCCTTGCAGTCTCCTCGGCAGTAAACAGCGTGACCTGTGGTAAGACCTCCCTTATCAACTTAAAGTTGAATGATTCTTGAACTTTGCGTTCATCCACTTCATTGTCGAAGTATGTCTCAATATTCAACGGCATCATCAGATGTGCCTGTGCCGACAAGGAATATCGGGTCGCCTTTCCTTTGCCCTCAACAACAATATCACCGCTGCGAACACAATCGGCAATGATTCTTTTCAGAGTTCTCTCGTTTGGAGCCTCCGTCAAACCAGCAGCAATCTCCACCCTGCTTGAAGATGGATTATAATGCAGGAACTGCAATATTTCTACCTGTATAGTCATAGTTATCCACTTCTATCGGGACAAAAATAATACTATTTTTCAAATTTACGGGACAAACAAGGCATTATATGACCCGATTGGATGCCCTTTTTGTCCTGAATAATATTCATCGACTTATTGCAAATATGTCCTTGAGCTGTAGTCGCGTTCCGCTATCTCCACGCGCCAGAAGACGCCCTTGTACTTAGCTCCTGACGGACGTGCACGAAAAAAGCCCAGCGCAATGCGCTGAGCTTCAACTTGTCTGCGGAGAGAGAGGAAATCACCCTTTTGTTGCACCCTTTCGCATTTTGATGCAGGAAGCCCCTACAAATGGTTGAACAGGTGATTTTGCCGGATTTGACATTTCATCAAACCTTTCGCAAAACCACCTGCTTCAATGCTATCTTCTCATCCCGGTGCATCTTTTATGAGTGAAAAATGCACCGGAACATTCTTCTTATCATTACCACTCTTCCTCTGTCCACCCTTCGTGGGTGGCTCCTGAATAAGTGGTCTCTCGGCTACTCTGGCAGAATCCTCCTTCTATTTCAATGTCGATAACCTCAACACTGGGAGCTATATAGTTCCTATTCTTTTCCATACTCATTTTAGTTCATTATTATAGTGATTTTCTCCTTACCGTCAGATGTCATGGACTTTTCGAACTTCACAAAGGACTTCTGTTTCGAATCAATGGAGGGAGACCTATTGATTACAGAAGCCGCTGTAGCCTTTTCTGCTGCAATATTCTTTTGATCATATTCGACAAATTTCTCATAGTCATATTGCCAATCTTTTCCAAAAGCAAGCCTGTGAATCCTTTTATAGATAGCTTCACGAGAAGGAGCGTTAAACATTCCATCAGCATCATTGTTCATAATACTATGTTGTGATGGTTTCCAACATCCGAAAGAATAAGTGGCTCCCTCATAGATTCCAATATCTGTTCCCAAATATCTGTCGTCATTCAAAAATTTACGCCATTTGACTGTCTCCTTGCTATCGGTAAAATCAATATTACTCCACCAACCGTAATTATCAGCGCGGCCCTTATAATATTCTTTTTCCCAGTCTTCAATAAATCCATAAGACACACAGTACTCGTCAGCAAGTTTTGCAAATCCATGCCCGAACTCGTGCGCGACTACAAAAGAATAATCATCGAGTTTACGGCATATCATTGCAACAGACCCGCCTTTCGAATAGTCGGTAATATCCGAAATATCATCCCCAGCCATTATATAACCATTATGGGAAACACCTTTGACATATCCAGCCTCTTGATTCAAGATAAGGACGACACAAGTCTCGTTTATGTCATCATTTGGAATCTTCGCATATTTTTGAATAGTATATTCATCAAAATAAGTCACAGCGCCATTTTGTGAATCTATACCACCTATATAGGCATTAAACACTGTATTGGATTCTCCAGTCAGTTCATTCTCAGATACCGCATAAACTTGATAAACATTGAAATAATCCCGGAATGTAGCATAGGGTTCATCCTTGAAAATTGCATTCATAGCTTTGTTCATATCTTCATCGTAAGAACCGTCAGCAATCAATCGGTCTGAGTATCCATCACCCATAAGGACAATATTGATTCCTTTCCCGATAGTTGACTTTTGCAACACCTTAACAGCTTTGTCTTTTGAGTAGTCGGAACTATAATAGTCAAATTTATATGGTTCAAGGACTGGCATCTCATTATCCGGGAGAACCCATGTTATGTATTGTTCATTGTCCCCAAGTTTTGATGTCGCATTGCATAGCGCTTCTCTCGTACTAGAAGTGCATCGTATTGCACAATTACGGCTAATTTTGGCAAATGCAAACATCGTATGATCAGCATCACCACTTATTTCAAAATTTCCAAGGTCAAGAGATGTGAAATTATAACAATGTGTGAACATCCCAACAAACGGTTGCTCGCCTTCTTCTGTGCTTTTCGAGCAAAAGTTACTGATATCCAACTTCTTTAGTCTTTTGCATTGTTGAAACATACTTCCAAAAGAAAAAGCATTGCTCGTATCAAAACTTGACAGATCAACATTCTCCAAGTTGATACAGCCCTCAAACATTCTTTGGAAGTTTACCACTTGGCTTGTGTTAAACATAGAAAGGTCAATTGTTCGAAGTTCTTTCCAATCTCTGAAGGACATACAGTTAGGCCCTTTCATAATATATCGTTCTGCTTTGGTATAATAATGAGCAGTAGCCCCTTTTAGTTCAAAATAAACAGGGATATAACCTTCTTCAACATTATATCTTGGAATTGAGCTTGGCACCACCTTATCCGTTGTCACATCACTCGATGTATGGAATAAAACTTCTTTTATGGCATTTTTGTCAATGCCTTCTGGCAATATATCTTCGCCCAATGCGGCATAAGTGCGCTCGTCTATGTTTTCAAAGGTAAGATTTTTGTCTTTCTCTTTTAGGACTGCAATCTTTGACCTTTCAATCGAATGATACCAAAGACTTGTTGTAGCGATTTTATCGTCCGTATAAAAAGAAATTACGAATGACGTGAGGCCTGGGGCTACGGCTGCATAATAGTATTCTCCTGGCACAAAATATTTTCCTTCCTTAGGATATACCGTCAAATAATTTGATCCGTTGTTATATGACCCCACAACTGTCAAGTCTTTTGGCCAGTTCCAACTATAGGGGATGACAACATATCCGGTTATAGGCTCACTATCCTCTCTTTGTTTGAAGACTACCTTTGATATACCTTCATGCGACACGGAAAACTTTAACCCAGCGCATGCATTGTAAAAAGTAAGGTTATTACCATCGGCTCGTGCAAAACTGACAAATTGCCCGGGAGAAATGGCACCGGCAGTCGCATATTGAACAGATGGAATAGTAATGCTGAATGGATTTGTTCCTTTTACTTTATCGTAGGGATATATAGCATAGAAAGTGTCTTCGCCATCATTCTTGCCTATCATACCGATGAAGTTCGTTTCTTGTGAAGGTCCTTTGCAATCCGATTTCAAACAATATTTATCTTCGTGCCCAGTAAGACACAATGCAATCTCATCTCCCGGAGACCACCAGACGCTGCCATCTTCCTGAAGGACAGTCTTTGTCTCCGGCGCCCAGCCGGCATGAAAAACGACTTCATGCAACTCTTCTTGAGGTTGTAGCTGTTCAACCTCCTTTGCACAGCCACAAAATAAAAGCGATAGAGCGATTGCTGCAATTGTGCTTTTGTATGTATAAAAGTAATTCTTTTTCATGGCATATTATTCTGCATTCATAACAACTTTCCAGAAAAGTAATACTCTAGTGTCCGCATCGTCTCCTAGCGACCTCGAGCTGAAAACATTTTCTGGCAATGATAGAGAATCAAAATCTGGTATCGTGTTCATAATATCCATAATTGCTGATGAATATACATATCCATCACAAGCATACTCTGCTGAAATAGGTATTATGCAATTTTTCAAAGCCACGGCCGTTCCCGTGTATTTAACGTCAATCATTTTTGTCTTATTGATAAATGTTTAATCAGCCAGTTGTTTACTGAATTTTTCCACAAATTCATCTTTCTCATCACAATCCCAATATCGGGATGGAATTTGAATAATTTTGGAGAGTGCTTCTACCATTTGAGAGAGATCGGGGAAAGGGTAGTCTTGTTTTTCAAAGAAGAAAAGCAAATCGTCTTTTAATCCGTCTTTTACAGATGGGAGCAGGGGACGGTTGCCGTTTCTGTAAAACAGGAAATAAATATCCCATACAGTCCCGACAAAAACACGAAAGAAGGTTGAATTGTCGTACATATTGTGATTTTTTCTGTCTGGTGACCGCCCTACCCAAACGGGTACAAAAAAAGACGTGGGAGTCATACTCTTGCTTATCCCACTATCAGGCCTTGGCGAGCCTATCAATCAGAATAAGCAACGCAGCCAGCCCACGTCAGGGATGATATGCAGTAACTCCCACACAGAATGTGCGGTAACCGAATCGTCATCATGACGAGACATCCTCGTTGCCGTTTCTTCTTCTCGATATAAAACCGCCAAGTTTTGTGTTCAGAAGAAAAACGTCAAGTAACGTATTAATATGTCTTGCCCACCCATCCCTGCAATCAAACCAGCAGCATCAAGATCAACAATCAGATACACTGTTTTGAGTGCCGGGCTAGCTGAACGACACAAAGATAAGTAATTTCATCAAAAGGATAATAACAGCCGACTGAAATTTCGTAAAATGTTTAAATTTGCAGAACTTATATATTTTGATTTTATGGAAAAAACACAAGACATCACAAATATCGTCGAATTGGATTATAAGGAGATTCTGCTACGGACTGTAGCAGTAATTGATAATGCCCGAAGTTTGATGGCTCAAAAGATCTGTTCTTTGGCAACAAACTGTTATTGGGGAATCGGGAAAATCTTGTTCGAGCAGAAATTGGATAGTAAGTATGGTGATTCTGTTGTAAGACACCTGTCTGAGGATTTGAAAGACCGCTACCCGTCAATGGGATTTTCACCGAGACAGTTGTGGAATATGAAGAAGTTTTATGTGCGCTATATGTCTTGTGATGAGAAACTGCTACGGACCGTAGCAGTTTTGCCTTGGTCCCAGAACTTGCTTATTCTCAGTAAGGATTTGGATGACGAGCAGACTATATATTACGCCACGGAGAGCATTTCAAAAGGATGGAACAGAGACTTGTTGTTGAATGCAATCAAAATGAATACTTATTTGACGGCAAAACCTGTTCTGCTTGACAACAACTTTTCATCAACACTTCCAGCCGTTCAGGCTCAATATGCTAATGCGGTCTTTCGCGATGGCTACAACCTTGGATTTCTAGGCGTGACACAGCCCATATTGGAATTGGAACTTGAAAGACGGCTTGTCGAGAAAATAAAGCGGTTCCTTCTTGAACTGGGGAAAGGATTCACCTTTATCGGTAATCAATATGAGCTGGATTTCAATGGAAGAACCAGCAAGGTGGATCTGTTATTCTTCCATAGAGGACTTCGCTGTCTTGTCGCCATTGACCTCAAGATCGGAAAATTCATACCTGAATATGCCGGCAAAATGAACTATTATCTTTCTTTACTGGATAGACTTGAAAGAGGAGAAGGCGAAAACCCATCCATAGGAATTATCCTATGTGCAGAAAAAGACCACGTGGATGTTGAATTGGCTCTTGAAGGGATGACGAAGCCGATAGGTGTTGCTGACTATCAACTTATAATCCCGAAAGAGGCGCTTCAGAAGTTGATTTCTGAGGAAATCAAATCTTTTGAAGACAGTGATAAGTAGCAGGAATTTCCTATACTTATGAAAGTTCTGCCGCATAATATAAGAAAGGGCGAACCGAAGTCCGCCCCAGTGGTTATGAAGTATGTTGTCTGATTGTGTGTTACGTTTCGGCTGAGAAACCGTTCATAGCCTGTAAGGACTCCATCACAAAAAGGAGAGATTACTTCGCATCATCATAATTGAACCTCTTTTTGATGTCGCTGATGATATGATAGAGGAACAGGTTTCGGGCTGCCATCAGTACGTGGTCATTGTCGGTGCTGTTGTCATCCAGTTCGGTATCCTGTATCTTTATAGGTTCATCCTTCATTTGTGTCGCGGCAAGTTTATAGAGATAACTGTCAATGCAGTCTTCGCCATCATCGCCCTTGACTTTCTTCTTTGCGAGTTCAAGTATGTTATTGAATTTCAGCCCCGGGACTTCTCTCTCAAGTTCATTCAAACACTTGTCGATTACGCTGTTGTAATGGTCGAATTGTAGCGTGCAATAGGCTTCTTGCAGGAGTTCGCTATACTCGACGAAGCCATATACATTATTCCGCCTGTGCTTGTCATTGATGCTTGTTTCGGGGTTGAGCCCCTCATTGATTTTCTGGCCCCGCAGCCATTCCTTGAATGAGCTGATACGGTGTAATCTTTCATTTTCCTTCAAGGAACAATGGGAAAAGTTAAGACGAGGTTTGCGACAGTCAGAAGAAGAGCCAAGAAAAAGTAGAGGGTTCAAAATATAACACTCATTTTAGGTATATAATAAATAGAGCAGCTTTTTATTTTAACTGCTCTATTTATTGTATAACAATATTGGATTAGAATTCAAAATAGGTTTTTAATGACTCTATATATTCTTCCAGCGCTCTTTTCCCTGTTTCTGTTAATCTGCACGAAGTTCGAGGTTTCCTTCCGACAAAATCCTTGGTAAGTCGAATATACCCAGCGTTGTTCAACTTGTCCAGTTGGACGCTCAGATTTCCGGAAGTAGCATTTGTCTTTTTCTTCAGATAAGTAAAATCCGCCTCCTCTACAGATAACAGTAGAGTCATTATTGCTAACCTTAACTGGGAATGTATGAGCGGATTCAGTTCCTTGAACATTGCTTTATGGATTTTCTATTTATAACATGCCCCGGAATGATCATCATTAATACAAATGCTATTCCAAAGTACAGATGCCAGTATGTTGTGTCTGCATTATGTATACTCAAAGCCAACAACATATATATGGCAATGAGGAAACTCAAAAGAGGCGTATAGACAAGTACCTTTTCATTCATGATAATTCCGGTAATCGATGTCCCGATGCCGGCATAGATTAAACTCAAAGGAAGCATAAGGGCAAAATTTATCAATCCCACGCAAAGTCCTAATACGATTATGGCAACAATGGTCAAAGAGAAAAGAGCACCAATGACAAGCCATGTGTTCGCTATTGCCTTATCCATATAAGTCACCACGTGTGGCTTGTCTTTTTTGTTCTTTACACAGATAATCACATTTGGGACAAACATCAGGAACCACAAAGCAGCCCATACATTATTTGCTGTAAAGTAGACGAATCCGAATACAATCAATGAAATGAAGAATGCGGAATAGCCGTAATAAAGGAATATATTGCCACTTCCTACTCCAAGATTATCTTTCGTCTGTTTCAGCATTTGAGAAATCAGTTCCAAACTGTCTTTCTCAGAAAAAGTGTTTTCTTTCATGATTACGATTTATTTAAAAATTATTGGTGAAAATCATCGGCAGTATGATATATGCCCACAGATTGTTGAGGGCATGGAACAGCAGACTCGGATATATACTGTTAAACCTGCTGTAAAGCCATGCTGATGCCGTTCCGAAAAACAGAATCCAGATTGCCATTCCAGGACCGAAGAACTGGATATGCAGTAATGCGAATATCAGTGAAGACCATGCAATCGCTGCCCATTTGTTCATTCTTTGGGCAAGAGCCTGATATACATAGCCCCTAAATATCGTGTCTTCTGTCAATGGAGCGAGAATGACTGTGACGAATATGCCAAGTTACATATCCTGCATAGTATTCTGGTTTACAGGCGCGATTTGTCCTGTTGTCCAGTACATTGGTACACCAGTAGCTCTCAATCCCATTTCTATTAACGGATAGATAATGAACGATACAATAACGACTGCGATAACCGCTGCTATTGCTCCTTTCCATGTCAGTCTGCTGCGATAACCTGCTGCCTTCATTGTCATTCCCCGGTTTTTAAGAAGAACCATATAGACAATTACCGCTATTCCGGTTGCAAGTGTATAAACCAGCAATGAAAATATCCTGTACTGTCCTATGCCTGTAAGCTCCTGTATTTCAGGTGAAGCAAGCCAATGGAAAAGATTCGTACCAGCATATCCGAGAGGAGCCAGTATCAGAATCCACCATAATGGCAGTCGTTGATTCGCTTTGGTATCCATGGTTGTCATGATTTAGATGATGTTTAAACTTTAATAAATTGGTTTATAAAATAAACTATGCTATCAAAATTAAAGAGAGACATTTTTCTCTCCACCTTGAATTTATCGCAAATATAAATAAGTTTATATTATAAACCAAATATTCTACCAACAATTTGAAGATTATCCTAAAAAAGAAAACACCCAACTTTACATTATTGGGTGTAAAATTGGGTGTTTTCTTTGTAATTTGCTGATTTTTAGCATTTATTGCGGAGAGAGAGGTTCCGAGGAATTGCCCACATAACCCACTAATTATCAAATATTTATACAACTATAAATTATGCTCGTATGGCCTTTGCATGGCGAAACGTATCTTGAAAATGGCGATTCGATGTCTACTATTTGACCGCTGGATGTCTACTATGCTGTTGCTATCTTCTGTATGTCAGCGAATTGGCAACACTGCGTCTTTCTTTTGTCAGCATTCCATGCATATTTTCATCAAAAAAGGCCGTTCCGTACTTATTCAGGACGATACCCGTTCAGCATTCCGGTGAACCCCGTTCACTATTTTGTGAGTAAAGACCATTTTTTACTATGCGCAAAAATGATCCCGATGTCGGCGAGATAGGTAGGAATCTCCTGCCGGTGCTCTCCAACCAGAAGTGCAATGAATACCTCAAGGAGATCGCCCAGCTTGCCCAGCAATTAGGCGTGGCCTTATAATTGAAGTGCTTTTTGAAGAAATATTTGCGATTCAAAGAAAAGTTTGTACCTTTGTGTCGACATGTTATGTCAAATTTTACTGAAAGAATTAG
>ERZ780141.43-NODE-43-length-91595-cov-8.624317_pt1 | contig 91595 bp, 76 predicted proteins | sample MGYA00433080_ERZ780141 | MGnify/ENA primary metagenome ERZ780141 (study PRJEB29588, sample SAMEA2154047) | human gut metagenome | biome: human gut; feature: human-associated habitat; material: faeces | place: Denmark | collected 2008/2010 ... | reverse complement strand
AAGCCCAGTCAATCCAGTCCCAAGGACAGCCGTGAAGTTTGTCTTTGAGTTCGAGACATGAGGCTGCAATGATGGCAGAATAGATGGCTGCCCATGGCGACAATGCGCACAGACCGACCAATAAACCGCCGACAAGATGCTTTTAGCGGTTGCTTTTCTTTAGAAATGAGAAAATTTTGTTCATAACTTGTTGTGTTTTGAAAATTTGTTATTACCTTTGTGGCGTGTGAATGTCGAAGATACGGCGCGATAACTTCAAGCTTTCCTTTCACACTTTCAAAGGTGACTTCGGTCACCTTTTATTTTTTCTAATTCAGTCCTTATTCTTTCTTTTGTTTGTCTCTTGTCGCCAGAGAAGAAATCAGTCGTAATTTTAACAGCCTTGCCATTGTATATTATATAGCACTCGCTTATGATACCATTCTCGAAATCAAAGTGACGGTTGTTTATTGCAGATGCTAACTTGATACTTGGAAGTTGCTTGAATTTATCTGGATGCATATCCAAATCAAGGACTACAACTGAGCAACCTTGCTTGATGGCTTTATTGAATCCAGAAGCGACTCCGTTGGGTGATTCAATACCTTTTCTATCTGCGATATTATCATTGATAAGATATTCGGGATTTTTCACTCCTGCTTCATATACGTGTTTCCTTATTTGCATATTCATTTTTGGAAATGATGACAAAAGAGAATGAGCTGCCCGTGTATTCTCTTCCACTTCTGTTTGATCTGCTTGTACACTGATTTTTAATCGCTCGCCATAAGTATTGTCAATGGTGTATTGACTTGCCTCGTAACAAGAATGTAAACATTTGCACGCAGCGCACAACTCATTTTCGGGAATGAACTTCGCCAACTTGATTTTACCCTTTGCTATGTCGCAGTCACGGCACCGACGAATAGTGTAGGGGTTGTAGTCGGGTACGGCCTTGTTTTCCTTTCCTGGATTGAAATGGAAGATACCCTTTGTGTCACGTTGCAGCGCTTCCTCGCCCAGTGCCATTGCCTCATCGTGGGGTGTGGCAGGATATTTTGACTTGCGCACCTGCACTACGGTGCAACGACAGTTCCATCCGTTGGGTGGATAGTATTCCTCCCAGAACGGGTCTGACGGCGGAAGCGTCACGCCGTTAAGCGCAGCGTGTTCCGGACGCACTTTGCCATCGTTTGCCGTGCGGTACTGGAGGTTGTAGCGGTCGCCGTCCTCCGAGAACTGTTCCCACTTGGCAGCCATCTCCGCAGACGATTGTACGAAGTTGTACTCCGCACGAAGGTAGTTGGAGTTGTAGGTGTTGTCTATCTTCCGAACATCATTCAAAAAGGCTTCGAATGTCTTTCTATTGCCGTTAGAATCCAGCAATGATGGGAAAGCCTCGTTGAGTTCGCGGAATGTCTTCATGCCCGAGAAAATATAGTCAGACCGCTGGAGGCGCTTGCGCATGGCGTCAGACATCTCCACCTGTTTGAAAGTGGAATCCAATGCTCCGGCATGTGCGTTAATGAACTCCTGAACTTTCGGTTCTGCCAGCACCTCGATGCGGAACTCTGACCCTTTCTGAGAATAGAGCGTGCGCATCATTCCGTCGAACAGTTCTGAGAGCTGCTTGCGAAGCCGTGCAGGAACTACGCATCAAGCATCGCTGTAACGCCATACAAGAGTCAAATGACGAGATGGACAGTCTAACGACTGTTGGGATAAAGATGTGCGTCAAAAATAAAGCTGGATATGATTGCTTATACCCAGCCCTAAAATACTGTCACAGAATATCTGCGTAATAACTAAAAACGTATCTTTGAGTTTATATACAAAAATCTGTGTTTCTAAAATTCCGAAATACATCCAATCCTTAATGCCCGAATTGGATTAGAACATCTTATACTTATTGAGATTTACAAGCTCTTGATTGTATTCGCTCTCCATTTCAAGCATCACGGCTCTCGCTTCAACAAAGTAGCGCACTTCTTGCAAGTAAGTCAACAACGAAATCTGTCCGCCAGCCAATGCCTTATTGAGGATTTCCACATTGTTTACCCCATCTAAAGCCTCGCTATAGCCAGCAAGTTGCTTGCCAAGCGTTGTTGCCTTATTGTAGTTGGTCGTCACCTCATTAGTCAACGCCAACACAGCGTTATCATAGGCCAACTGCGATGAAATAGCTTTAACCTTTGCCGCCTTTTTCTTGCCTCGATTCTCAAATATAGGCAATGAAACGCCCACAGTAGCACCATTAAAGCTATTGCCCTCTTCATTGGCATGCTTATAGCCAAGGCTGAACTTAGGCAAACCTTGCATTTTTGCCACCTTCACATCCTTTTCATCGGCTGCCATATCAGCTCTATATTGCATTACCTCAGGAGCGCTTTCCTTAGCCTCTGCCAAATACTCATCAAGCGAAACCAATTGCTGTGCTGGATATTCATTGAGCGATTCCACACCTGCCAAAGGCATATTTGCATTATATCCCTCAAGTTGCTTCACAAGCGCATCACGTCGTAGCACACAATCGTCTATCTTCTGCTGAAGACCGATTCGTTCTACCTTAAGTTTATTGATATCAATCACACTCACCTCGCCATGCTCAAATGCCTTCATGTTCTTTTCATAAAGAGCATCAATATTACTTTGAATATTCTTTTCATATTCGATCTGGCGATTAAGCGAGATGATGTCTAAGCACACACCATATGCCTCGGTCAAGAGTTGCAATTGCTTCACAGAGTAGCCCAGTTTCATTGCTTCCACTCGTGCTTTATTGGCAGCACCGCGTGAAGAATAAAGTCCTGGCCATTCAAACTCTTGTGAAACGCCCACTTCCCATTTGTTTTCGGCAGGACCTTTACCAAACAAGTATCCACCCTCCACCACAGGGTTGCTGAGATTATTGTTTGTCTTAATCTCCGAGGCCTGAGCATCAATCTGCGCAGTGGTATATTTCAATTCTTTGTTGTTTTGCTTCACACTGGCAATCACATCTTCAATAGTGATTGCATTTGCTGCATTGGCAATAGCCAATGTAGCCGCGATAATAATCATCCTTTTCATTATTCAGCGCCTTCCTTCTTTACTTGTGTTAGATAATAAATGATAGGAACCACAAATACATTAAGCAATGTGGCAGAGAACAGACCACCAAGTATCACTATCGCCATAGGGCTCTGGATTTCGTTACCTGGTTCTGTAGCCTTTATTGCCAACGGTATCAGAGCGAGAGCCGATGTCAATGCTGTCATCATAATTGGAGGTAGACGGTCAATCGAACCGCTGAAGATTCTTTCCTTCAGCGTCATACCCTCTTCTTGCAAGTGATTGTAGCGAGATATCAGCAACATACCATTTCGGGTAGCAATACCCAACAACGAAATGAAACCGATTGTCGCTGGGATATTCAATTCGCCGGCAGTAAGCACCAATATCAAGATACCACCAATCATCGCCAATGGCAAGTTGAGAAGAATGATAAATGCTTGTGTAGAATTATGAAACTCATGATAGAGCAGCATAAATACAATCAGAAGCGCCACAAGCGATGCCACAGCGAGAGTCTTTGAAGCCTTTTCCTCACTCTCAAACTGTCCACCATACACCACATAATAGTTTTCTGGCAACTTCACGTTTTCTGCGATTGCATCTTTCACAGCATTCACAGCACCACGCAAGTCTCTACCATCAACATTCGCAGAAATCAAGATTCTTCGGCTCACGTTTTCACGGCTAATGCCATTAGGGCCGTCAGTTGATATGATGTCAGCAACCTCCGACAATGGCACTTTGCCCACGTTGGTGTCGATAGTGATATTGCGCATAGCCTCTATAGTGTTGCGTTCATTATCAGAGAAACGCACTGTGAGGTCATAAGGCAGACCATCGTTATACACTTGCGACACAACACTACCCGACAATGCGGTATTGATTACCTCCTTAAATTGCGCAATTGTCACTCCATACTTCGCCATGATTTCGCGACGTGGAGTGATACGCAGCTGTGGGCGATCCACTTGTTGCTCCACATTGGCATCAACAATGCCGTCTACGCCTGAAATAACAGCCTTGATGTCTTTACCAATCTTATAGAGCATCGACAAATCGTCGCCAAACACCTTAATGGCAATTTGAGCCTTCGAGCCAGACAACATAGCATCGATACGGTGAGAAATCGGTTGACCTATTTCAATATTAGTTCCGGGAATTGCCGACAACTTTGTACGGATTTCCTTGGCAAGTTCTTTCTTTGAGCGGCCATTAAGTTCATATGGCACTTCAAGTTCCGACACATTGGCGCCGAATGAGTGCTCAGCCAACTCGGCACGGCCAGTCTTTCTTGCCGTAGTCTTTACTTCTGGAATTTCAAGCAGAATGCGTTCAGCTTCTCTACCAATCTTATCTGATTCTTCAAGAGAAACACCTGGCAGTGTGCTTACGTTGATTGTAAACGAGCCCTCATTAAACGATGGCAAAAAACTACGTCCAAGAGTAAAGAACAAGCACAACGAAACCACAAACAATGCAAGTGTAGTGCCAAGCACCACCTTTTTATGTTCAAAGCTCCATGTTAAGCCATGCTTATAAGCAGTCTTCAGTTTTCTTGTTGCCCAAGCATCTTTTGTCTCCTTGTGATGCTTCTGACCGAGCAAATAGCTACAAAGCACTGGAGTGACTGTGAGGGCTACCAATGTAGAAGCCACCAACGCCACAATGAATGCAGTGCCAAGAGGAATCAACATTCTACCTTCCATGCCCGACAAGAAGAACAAAGGCAAGAAACTTGCGATGATAATAAGCGTAGAGTTGAAGATTGGCATACGCACCTCGGTAGACGCATCAAACACTACCTTAACCAGTGGCAACTGCTCATTTTCTGGCTTTTCCAAATTCTGACGAATGCGCTTATACACGTTTTCAACGTCCACAATGGCATCATCCACCAGCGAGCCTATGGCGATTGCCAAACCACCAAGAGTCATTGTGTTGATTGTAGAACCCATATGGTGCAGGATGATGATTGCCGTGAGCACCGACAATGGCAATGCCACCACAGAAATCAACGTTGTACGGGTGTTCATCAAGAAGAAAAACAATATGATTACCACGAAGATTGCGCCCTCGATAAGCGAACTCTTGATATTGTTGATTGAGTTATTAATGAAGTTGCTCTGGCGGAATGTATCTGTAGAGATATTCACATCGTCAGGCAATGTAGTCTTCACATCATCAAGGCAATCAATAATCTTATCGGTCAACTCGTTTGTGTCGGTCGATGGTTGTTTTGTTACGGTGACAAGCACAGCAGGCTTACCCTTTTCCGATCCAACGCCAAGCACTGGAGTTTTCGCCCCCACTTTCACATTAGCGATATCACTAATCAATACGGTGCCACTTTCATCGCTTTTAACAACCGACGAAGCAATCTCATCAAGATTTGCAGTATTGATGTTACCCTTTATGGTGTATTCATTGCCATATTCATACAAGATGCCACCTCCAGCATTATTATTTATGCCCTGTGTAGCGTCAAGCACATCTTGCAGCGTCACACCGAAATATTTCATCTTATCAGAATCAAGCAATATCTGGTATTCCTTAACGTCTCCACCAATCACCGACACTTGCGACACACCGCCAAGAGCCAACAATCGAGGACTGATGTTTCTATCGGCAATTGTGCGCAAATCAAGCAACGATGTCTTCTCTGCCGTCAAGCCGATTATCATCATTTCGCCAAGAATTGACGATTGCGGACCAAGTACAGGAGAATTCACTCCTTCTGGAAGATCAGAACCAATGGCGCTAATCTTTTCCGACACAATCTGACGAGCGCGATAAATATCCGTACCCCAATCAAATTCGGCCCATACAATCGAGAAACCTGGAGTAGAAGTGGAGCGAACTCTGCGAACATCAGTAGCTCCATTTAGAGCAGTTTCAATTGGGAATGTCACTGTGCGTTCCACTTCCTCAGGAGCAAAGCCGGGAGCTTCGGTCATCACAACCACTGTAGGCGCATTCAAGTCTGGGAATACGTCCACATCAGTGTGTGCTGTGATATACACGCCGCCGACAAGCAAAGATACCATCACCAATAGAATCAGCATTCTATTGTGTAGCGAGAATTTTATAATCTTGTTCAGCATAATAATCTGTATCTTATTATCACATCTTTACGGGTTACTAATCTCATTAATGTTCGTGTGTGTGTCCAGGAATTGCACCGCCACTACCTGCAAGTTTAATCACCATAGCACCTTCCACTACAACATGCTCGCCTGCCTTCAATCCAGAAAGCACTTCCACATTGCATCCGTCGCTTATGCCCACTTGCACACGACGCTTTTCATAGCAGTCTTCATCAAGTTGCACATACACATAGAATGTACCCAATTCTTCTGTCAATGCCTTTACAGGGATTGAAAGTGTGTTGGCACGCTCTGCTCCAATCAAATACACTTCGGCATACGCTCCGCTCACAATTCTACCGTTGTTGGCGAATTCAAAGCAAACTGGTATATAACCTGGTTGAGATGTAGCAACCGAATTGCCCGAAATTCTTCTGCCCTTCAGGTCGCTTAGCGAAATCATCTCGTCGGAATCAGATGTTCTGAAGTTAGCCGATTTGATGTTCTGCACTTGCTTTGCATAAGATGCTGGCAAGTCGGCACGAAGCACCAAGCGTGCATTTTTGCTCACCTTGGCGATTGGCGCGCCTGCTTCCACATATTGTCCGTCTGTAACATCAAGCGACACAACAGTACCAGAAATTGCTGTAGTAGCAACACCACCATTACCCGCACGCGACGATGCCATAGCAGCCTTAGCATGCTCATAATTTTCGAGTGCCGCATTATAGTCTCTTGCAGTCACTATCTTATCTTCATAGAGTGGCTTCAGGCGTTCCAACTCACGCTTAGCATTGTTATATAGAATGCGTGCTTGCTCATTTGAGTCACCACCAACAATATTCTTTGCCGAAACGGTTGCCACAGCTTGACCAGCACCAACATGAGATCCCACCGAAATAGATTTACGTAGACTTACCACACCAGCCGATGAAGCCACTACAGTGTATTCGTCGCCTTGAGCACCTATTATTTGGCCCGACACCTTGATTGTTTCGTGAAACTCGCCAGCCTTCACTTCTTGACTTTTCACGCCAAACTGCTTAGCCTTTTCTGGCGAGAAAGAAATCTCATTTCCTCCATGTGCGTGTTCTCCACCCTCATGGTCGTGGTCATGACCATGTTCGTGTTCGTGTTCATGTTCGTGTTCATGTTCTTCCTCTTCAAACTCATGGTGGTGATGTCCGTGACCGCCGCCATTAGATGAGCCGCCACATGCTGTGAACAGCGCCATCGCAAAACACATAATTAATGACTTGTATACGATTTTCATAATGATATTATTTAGTGCTTTTCTTTGCTGCATCGCACAGCGCCACACATGGCACTGCACAAAGCATTTCTATTTAATTTTTAAAATGTTTTTTTGATCTGAAAAAATACTATTCGATTGAATATAAAGACTTATAGGTCAATAATTAGGCTACCGGTGGCGCGCGAAGTCCCATCGCACCCACACAGCATTCCATAGCATTGCCCAACTTTCGGGCATCAGACCACGAAGCTTCCGTGGTGATATTGTCCAGATACACGTTCTCAAGCACGCACAACACAGCGCAAAGTGCACTATGAACATGCGTAGAGCCGTTGTGTTCCGAAGAATGATTATGATTATTAGTTATTTCAGTTTCATCAAGATGCAACGAACAATTAGTGTTCGTGCAATGGTGGTGCGCCTCAGCAAGGCACTCTCCGTCGCACTCTACAGGCACAACCTGCGCAGCAATTTCACACACGCTTTCATGCAGACGAAGGCACATACTTCCGTCGGAATGGTGATGGTGAAATTGTATCACGCCACTTGCCAAAAACACAAGTGCCACTACTCCATATAATATGCGCATCAACAATTTCATCACCACAAAGTTAATTAATTATCATAGAAATCGCAATAGTAAGTGTTTATTTATCAATTCATACCACAGAAAAAAAACGATGAAGATTAATTATCGTTTTTAATCCTCATCGTCATCAAAGTCAAATTCATCATCAAAGTCGTCGTAATCATCAAATCCGAAAAATGCCTCCTCTGTGAATTTCTGCAATTGTCTACCATCCTTCTTGGTTGGACGACCAAGACCTTTCTGACGGTCAACAAAGCCATTTATCTTCACCATCTCCAACAATTCATATTGGTCGGGGGTGGTGATATTCTTCATATAATTAGGCACAAGCTTAGCCCCAACACGATTCTGCACAAGCCCAATCACCTCAAAAGTGTATGTAATTGGCGGTTTCTTTACCGCAATTTTATCGCCCACGTGTATCATGCGCGAAGGCTTCACCGTCACGCCATCTACCATCACACGGCCTTTCTTGCAAGCCGATGTTGCCACCGAGCGAGTCTTGAATATTCGTGTTGCCCAAAGCCACTTGTCTATTCTCTCATCATTTGCCATATCGCGCAGCCAATCACTTATTATTGTAATTGTTCATTGCAAACGTGAGACCCGACAAGCAAAATGCCTTGATGGCATCAACAGCTACCTTTAGGCGCTCAGGCATAGCAGCACGCTGCTCGGCATCGAAGTAGCCCAAAACATAATCCACCTGTCCGCCCTGTGGAAAGTCATTTCCCACGCCAAAACGTAGACGAGCATAGTTTTGAGTTTGCAACATCTGGTTGATATGCTTCAAACCGTTGTGACCGCCATCGCTGCCCTTTCCCTTTATTCTTATCACACCAAAAGGCAAGGCTATATCGTCTACCACAACAAAGATATTTTCCAACGGAATATTTTCCTTCTGTTTCCAATATCTCACGGCATCACCACTTAGGTTCATATATGTGGATGGCTTAAGCAAAATCAGTTGCTGATTTTTCACTCTCACCTCTGCCACATCACCATAACGCTGAGTGGAAAAAGAAGTATTGGATGCCTCGGCAAAGGCATCCAATACACTAAATCCTATGTTGTGGCGGGTGCCTTGGTATTCGCTACCAATGTTACCCAATCCAACAATCAGATATTTCATTGTTCAAGTTTAATAAACTTTCAGATTCTAAAAGTGATTATTAGCCTTGGTTTGCTTGTTGACCACGTGCAGCACGAGTCAATTGAACAGCACATACAACAGCGTTCTTAGAGTTCATCAATTCAAGACCTTCATAGTGCAATGAACCAACCTTGAGTGATTGACCGAGTTGGATGTTGTCGATGTTAACTACGATACGCTCAGGAATTGCGCTGTATACAGCCTTAACCTTCAACTTCTTCATTGAGAGAGAAAGCTTACCACCGGCCTTAACACCTTCTGCGTGACCTTCAAGAGCAACAGGTACTTCCATAACTACTGGCTTGTTTTCGCTCACTTCGAGGAAGTCGATGTGAAGGATTTCGTCAGTTACAGGGTGGAATTGGAGGTCTTTCAAAACTACCTTCTTCACTTCACCATTCACTGTAAGGTCTACAACGAAGATGTCTGGAGTGTAGATAAGCTTACGAACTGCTTCCTTTTCTACTGTAATGTCAGTTACAATGATAGCCTTCTTAACGTTTGAAGTCTTGTTTTCAGCGATTTCTACAATCTTCTGACCTTCCTTCAATGCGCCTTCGTAAGGAAGTGTTACTACTTCACCACCGTTTACTACTGCAGGAATTTTTGACTCAGCACGGAGTGCCTTTGTTGCCTTCTTACCAAGATCTGTTCTTGGAGTTGCATTTAATGCGAATGTTTTCATTTTAAATTTTTTATGTGTTACTCAAAATTAAGTGTTTTGCTCCTTAATTTCCCATCACACGGAATTTCAAAAAGCGGTGCAAAGGTACGAATTTTTTCTCGGATTTCAAACTATTCCTTGCGGCAGAAATCCTTGAATTTGCAATATTTACAGTTTTTTTCGTTAGCCGTCTGCACAAACGGCTTTTTTGGATCAAATAATTCATTTATTATCGCTGCCATGTGCGACTCGAAACATTCTTTAATTCTCTCATCGTCGTCCACCACCATATCGGGATACACCACCTGTACTGGCTTACTTGCATTGCTCTTCTTGAAGAACACGCCAGTATCATTCATGTTCAACAATTTGTAAATAATCGGTTTTATATCCTTTCCTGCGAACTCCTTTTCATGCGACAATGCCTTGCAGTAGAGCAACAGCTGAAATAGAGAATGCCTGCGTTCTGTCACCGAATTGTCGAATAGGCTTTTCACCCCCACAAAACGTGTTTTGTCTTTACCTGTTTTATAGTCGATTATTCGAAGCACTTCTTTGCCCTCTTCCTGCACACTATCAAGGCGGTCGATTGTGTATGTGAGATTAATGGCATGTTCCGAACCATCAATAGGCAATTTACAGACGATGCGTTTTTCGCCCTGTATATAGTTGATTTCGCCATATTTCTTAAGCTCTTCCCTGTCATACTCAAGAATTCGAGTGATAAAAATCTTCATAATGTCGAATTTCAGCATGCACTCACCATATAGTGGTTCATAGCAATTCTCTCCTTTCTTGAAGAATATCCTGTTCACATTGGCGATAATCGTATTATCTATTATCTTGTTTCCCCTTGCCAACAATTTATCGATATATTCTGTTGTAATCTTTGAGCCGTTTTTATATAATTGCTGTATCGTTTCATGAATAATCGTGCCAAAAGTGCTCGCATCCATAAATTCCGACACTTCTTCGATTTCCGCCAATCCCTCAACATAGCGCAGATAAAATCGCACAGGGCATTCAATATAGGCATTCAAACTATGTGCCGAGAGCAATTTCAATTCGCCACTCTTCATCTTCTTTTCTATCTCATCCTCCGACTCAGGCAATGGACACTTATACTTATCAAGAATCTCCATAATTCGCTCGTCTTTCGCCACCTCTATCCCGCAAGTCTGTGGCGCTTTAATGCCAAGACCTGGCATAACGCGATGAATATGGCACTTGTCGCTATACAATATATCAAGTTGGCGTATAAACCGTGATTCCTCACCCGAACTTGCGCCTTGTGTACGAGAGTCGTACAGCATAAACACATTTTCTGCACGACTTATCATTCGATAGAAATAATAAGCATACATCGATTCCTGATGCTCCAAGGTCGACATCTCCCGTGCTTTACGAAAATTCTGAGGGATAAACGATTTCGTGAAGTGCTTACGAGGGAATATCCGCTCATTCATCGACAAGATTATAAGGTTCTTAAAATCAAGGCAACGAGTTTCAAGCAAACCCATAATTTGCAATCCCCCCAAAGGCTCACCTTCAAAAGCCACCTTGGTGGAACCAATAAGTCTATCCAGCAAGAAGCAGAATGTGGTGACATTGATTCTGTCGCCCGACACCAAATTGGCATTGTTGAGCACCTCGCACAACTGAGCCAACGCATCGCGATAGCTTTCAATAAAAGCACGCTCTATATCTATTGGATTTTGCTCTTCATCATCGTCAGTCTCGCCAGAGTCTGTACGAACCTCCTGCTCCATCTGTTGCTGACGCTGCAGCACATTGTCAGTAAACTCAATCACGCCTTGCAGATAGTCGCTCACCTCTTCTGTCGTGAATTCCTCCACCACACTGAATAGCGAAGCCAATTTCGGAGCATATTGCTCTATCATTGCATAGCTCACCTGAAAACAGTTCTCTGAGGTCAACTCATCAATAAGTCTCACAGAGCCTTCATTGTCAAAAAGTTTCACAATCGGATGTAGCAAAATATCTTTTACATCGGCATGGAAATATGTCCACTCGCCACTCACCTTCTTCGCCTGATAGTGCATCTTCGATATCACAGACATCAGTGTAGCGATGCTCGAATTGCGTATCGACAAACCCATCGTGACGTTGATTTTGTCTACCGTGTCGAGTGAAACGGCTTTCACCATAGGCATAAACAATTGCTCATCAGGCAGCACAACCGCCGTATCTATAGCATTTGCCCTATCGGTCTTACCCTTTTTGACGAGTTCACGTATGATTGCATCAGCATATCGCACTTGAGCATAGTTTGATGGCACACCTATGGCATACATGTTCGGCGGGAATGAATCGTTTTTTCCCATTTCAAATGGCGGCTTAAATTCCTTGACGTATTTCGATAAGAACTTTGTGCCTTTATTGTTCCCTGTACGAAACGCTGGAGTATTATAGTCCCAATGAAAGTCAGCATTGCCTTTTTTCTGCATTGCCTTAAACAATTCATACTCCGACTTTGATAGCACATTAAAGCCCGAGAACACATATCTCACATGTTCAAAATCCTCTCTTGCGCTTTCTTCTGCTATGATAGCGGCATCACGATACATCTTGCCGCCGTATGTCAAACCGGCATCATCAAGATAATGGTTAAATTTCTCATATATATTGTATAGCTGCGACCATATTCCTGTGAATTTTTCACGAATCTCCACATCGCCATTATCCCTACTGATATGTTGCCAAAACTCGTCTTTATTATTTTTTTCAAAGTCGAAATTAAAGAAGTGGGCAATTGACTTCTTCACCTCTTCGGGCAACTCATCAAGATAATTCGATTTTATCTGCTTAAGCTCTGAAATGTTGACAAACAAGCTTTTAGCATCCACCATATATCTATCGGCATCGCCAAAGTCGCTAAGCAACACATCACCCCAGCGAGCAAAGCGGTCGAAAGGCGCTGAATTGTCTTTCATTACGTCTTTATACGCCTTATACAAGATAGTGAGCAGTTCAATGCGATTTGCCTCTACCGCACCTGTCAAATCCGACACGAAACCATTGATTGTGGTAATCGCCGGCAAAAGAAGTGGCTTATCAATACATTCGCCCAACTCCTTTTCAAAAAACTTTCCCGATCGCTGATTAGGGAATACAAAGCAATAGCGGAATAAATCTTTACTGTCTACGCGATTGCAATATTCCCTTGCCAAAAAATGCAAAAATGATTCTACCATAATACACAATTTTATTACACTATTTTTTATTCCTCACTGAGGCATTCCTCAGTTTTTTCTCTTCTTCTTAATTAGCACAGTCATCTTTATTGCAAGGTCAAACAGCACAATTTTGCCGTTGGCATTGCCACGGATGTCTATCTCTGCCTTATTCAGTTCGTCGACTATTTCCTCCACATTCAATTCATTGATAAATGGCGAAAATCTCACACTGAACTGTTCCTCTTCACGGGTCATATAATTCAAACCCTGCGTGTGAAGGTTATAGATATAATTTTCCCTCACCATACGACTTGCGTATTGCAAGAAGCGGCAGATTTTTTCTCTCTTATAGTCGTTTACCTCCACCGACCAATTTCTCAGACTTTTCAAGTCAACACTATAAGCCAGACGCATCAATTGGGTGAACTTCTCGTGAAAAGCGGCATTCTCGTTATTCTTCTTCAAGCCGGCTTCGGCAAGCGAGATATTACCATCGGCAGGAGCAGCGTATGCGAGAGCATCTTGCGCATCCATGCCATACTTATCTACCAAATACTTAGCCACCTTATCAGTTGATGGTTTCTTAAGCAATACGCGCTGTGTGCGTGAATATATCGTAGGCAATATATCCTGATAATTATTGCTCACAAGCACAAACAAAGAATCGGGATACGGCTCCTCAATTATCTTCAGCAAAGCATTGGCACACTGTGGCTGCATTTTCTCTGGTAGCCACATTATATGTATCTTATATTTCGATGAATATGCCGTGAGGCTCATCCTGCGTATTATCACATCGCTTTCCTGTGTGAGAATACTTGGCTGACCATTATCGTTCTTTATTATCGTGAGCCATCGCTCATAATTCTCTATCGGATTCTCATTAAGAAACTTTTTCCAGTCTTCGAGATAATCTTCGCAATATGTAGTTGTGCCTTTCTTAAATATAGGATATGAATAAAACGTATCCACATGGTTCAACGACTGATGCTGAAGGCACGATGGACACTGTCCACACGAATCACCATCGATGCGATTTTCACAATGGACATATTGAGCAAACGCTTGCGCAAGCGCCAACTTTGCCACCCCGGGGTCTCCCATTAGCAGCAACGCATGCGGTATGCGATCGCGGTCTACCATGTCGCGAAGGCGCTTCACGGCTTCTTCATTTCCTATGATATCTTTAAATTTCATTGATATTAGTTATCAGTATATTTTTCGTTTTCTATTAATAAATGGCTTCTGCCACCTTTCGCACGCTCTCAGTGGCGTTGTGCGAATAGAAGTGAACCGACTTTATGCCATGCGCTATCAAGTCTTTGGTCTGCATCACACACCATTCCACGCCCACTTGCTTTGCCGCCACATCGTCTTTGCATTTCACAAGCTCCATTGCCAAATCATTAGGCAAATCCACTCGGAACGTCTTGGGCAACATCGTCAACTGATTGAGATTGACAATCGGCTTCAAGCCCGGTATGATTGGCACATTGATGCCTGCCGACTTACATCGCGCCATAAAATCATATAGTTTTTGATTATCAAAGCACATCTGCGTTACTATATAATCAGCCCCCATATCCACTTTCTGCTTCAAAAACATCAAGTCAATATCATTGTTAGGAGCCTCTTCGTGCTTCTCAGGATAACCAGCCACGCCGTATGAAAAAGGTCTGTCTGTAACAATATCCATCTTAGTGCCATCTATGAAACAGCCTTTATTAAAATCGTTCACTTGTTGCGCCAATTCACTCGCATGGCTATAACCGTTTTCTGCTGGCACAAACCTATTGTCATGCTTCGCCTTATCGCCTCTTAGCACAAGTATATTATTTATACCCAAGAAGTTCAAGTCGATAAGGGCATATTCTGTTTCATTCTTCGAAAAGCCGCTGCATATAATATGAGGAACTGCCGTAACATTGTATCGCTGCTGTATCGCTGCTGCCACAGCCACAGTGCCTGGGCGATTGCGTTGCGAGATGCGTTGATACAAGCCATCGGCAGTGCTCTTATACACCATTTCACTGCGATGTGTGGTGATATTTATATATAGTGGATTAAACTCCTTCAGTCTATCTACATTCTTGAAAATCTGCTCTATGCCCCTGCCCTTCAATGGCGGAAGCACTTCAAATGAAAACCCGGGTTTCTTTAAATTAGATATTATATCTGTTACATTTATCATGTGTCAATTTTTCGCTTTTTTCATTCACAAAGTTAATTATAAATTGTGGATTAACATTAGTTGTATGAAAATTGTTATCATTTTCTCATCCTTTAATGATAATTAAAACGTATCTTTGCAACTACAAAATTCAACATTAAATCGAGTAATTCATTTCTAAAAAAAGACCTAAAAAATGAAAGGTAAAATCTTAGTTACTGGTGGTACCGGCTATATTGGCTCGCACACCGTTGTGGAATTGCACGCAGCAGGTTATGATGTAGTGGTGATTGACAACCTCTCTAATAGCAACATCGATGTGCTCGACGGCATTGAAAAAATTTCTGGCAAACGACCAATGTTTGTGCAAGGCGACTGCACCGACATGGCCACTCTTCGCAAATTATTCACTGAAAACCCTGGCATCAAAGCCATCATCAATTTCGCTGCAAGCAAGGCAGTTGGCGAATCAGTAGAAAAACCTCTTCTCTACTATCGCAACAACCTCAACACTCTCACCAACCTTCTTGAACTCATGCCTGAATTTGGCGTGAAAGGTTTCGTGTTCTCTTCTTCTTGCACCGTATATGGCGAACCAGACGTAAACCCTGTAACTGAAGAATCTCCAATTAAGAAGGCTACATCGCCTTACGGCAACACAAAGCAGATTTCTGAAGAAATCATCACCGACTACATCCACTCTGGTGCTCCTATCAAGAGCATCATCTTGCGTTACTTCAACCCAGTTGGAGCGCACCCAAGTGCAGAAATCGGCGAATTGCCTAACGGTGTGCCTCAAAACCTCATCCCTTATCTCACACAGACAGCTATGGGCATCCGCAAGGAACTAAGCGTATTCGGCAACGACTACAACACTCCTGACGGATATTGTATCCGCGACTTCATCAACGTGGTTGACCTTGCTAAGGCTCACGTTTGCGCTGTCGACCGTATGCTCGAGAAAGATGGCGACAACCTCGAAATCTACAACCTCGGCACCGGTAGAGGTCTATCTGTTATGGAGCTCATCACTGCATTTGAAAAAGCCACTGGCGTGAAAGTGCCTTATAAGGTGGTTGAACGTCGTGCTGGCGACATCGAGAAAGTTTGGGGCGACCCATCTAAGGCTAACAAGATTCTCGGTTGGAAGGCCGACACTTCTATCGAAGATACTATGCGCAGCGCATGGAACTGGCAACTCAAGCTCCGTGAACGCGGCATAATGTAATCCCCGCCTACATTAAACCCATTTCGGTCGTTAGGACATAGGTGTAAAATTTTTCTACTGCTTGGGGCTTTCGGTTTTTATAAGGCATCCTTAGTTTGTTTTTAATTCGCAATAGCTTGCTATCACTCATTAGAAATTAATCAAACACTGCTTCTAAAATACCGAAATCTATCCAAACCCAAATGACCGAATTGGGTTAAACCACTATACTGCGACACCCGCCATTTCATCATGAGAAATGACGGGTGTCGTTTTATTTGTTTAAATTTTCACTTACAGTGGTTGAAAATCACCCACCATATTTGTTTCATCAAATTCGACCATATCAATATCATAGTTTCCTACTGGCTTAATCGAGCAAAGAAAACTTATGAATTGCAACATGGCATTTTCTTTCTCTTGTGTCACAAACGCCCCTGTAGCACTATGCATATTCTTTAAGCCAAAACTTAGCGTACTCTGCACCTTATTATTGGTGATTTGACTATATATGCCCAGCGGCATCTCAGCGAAGAATTTATTAATCGACTTATCTCCATCAAAATTCGGCTCAAACTGCTCATAATTGAGCATCTTCACATACACCACATTTCCTGCTATACCCAGGCGCACCTGCTTGTTGTTGTAAGCATATACCAACTCGCCGTCATACAACTCTGGGTCTTGACCGAGCGATGATGCAAATGTGCTTATCGCCTTCACAATATCATCAGCCCTTGAAGTTTGAGCAGCAAACACATAATTATATTCATCGGCAAACACGGGGTCGTTGGCAACACCCACTGCTATCGGGCCATCTATAGCCTCAATCATTGAGGTTATATCAAGTCGGCCTAAAAATGGCATATCATTCACCATCTTTATCATTTTCTGAACTTGTGGCAACGATGCCAATGCACGGCCATTAACACTCATCGACATCACCAACTTCATGCTATTTGGTATCGTGCAGAGAAAAGAATTAGACGGCTTTTGCAACAAGGTATTCATCATAGTGGCATATTCGCCATTATCATCTGCAATCACATCAACATTTACGTCTCCACGATTACCTTTAAACGACATATCCATCTTCACCGCTTTTATGTCGCTATCAAGCAGAAGTGATGCAATAGGATAACTCTTCACCACATTGCTCACCACGGCACTACCGCGCATCATCCTGCTTATTTTCTGCATTTCAAAATATGCAGTTACTTCCTTGTCTGGGTCAAGCAATCCCTTTGTCTCTGGATGATCAACAATACTTTCTCCCTCATAGTCGAGCGTAGCCTTAATCCATTTCGCTGCTTTTTTGATGTCGGTTGCCACACGCAAATTGCCATATAGCAGCACACCGTCGTCAATGCCCCACACTCCCATATCACTCATCACGCAATCCACGCCATTAAAATCAGCAAACGGCTCTCCTGTTCTGTGCGAAATAAGTGTTTTTGCTTTATCCTCATCGTTAATGGCAATCAATGCCACATAGTCAAACATGTCGTTAGGAAAGTATAGATACGCTCTATCTTTGATTTCAATACCCAAGTTAGGGATGTTCTTCACAACCTGGCCGAACGTCAAATCTTCGTTTGAATTAATGATGGATTTCAACGCATCGGGTATCACCAATTCATCACCACTCTTAATCTCCGACTTTTCAAGCACGTTCGGAACGTTGATGCAAACCACTCCAGCCACATCTTTAGAAATCAACTTTTCAAGATGCTCATTTTTGTTGCTACACGACATCATTGCCGCACTAATCACAACAAACAGAAGTAAACGAAACAATTTCATTTCTGCACAATTATGTTTTTTTTTCATCAATGCAAAATTACTACTATTTTTTGTTCTTTAGTGCAATTAACATCGGCAAAAATTCATCTTTAAATTATTTTTGGCAGCAGCACACCTGTTATGCCATAGAATTTTTGTAATTTTGAATTTGCAATATATTACTCATTTATTTATTCACTCGCCTTGACACAACAACACAAGATTTCACTGCCCGCCGAATGGGCAAAGCAAGACGCTGTGCTTATCGCATGGCCTCACGAAAGCACCGATTGGAATTACATGCTCCAAGAGGTGCAACAATGCTACATCAACGTGGCTAACGCTATCAGTGCCGACGAACGCCTTATTATAGTTTCGCCCAAGCCCGATGTTGTGGCCGCTCAGATTGCACATCTGCCAAATCTTAGCAATATACATATTATAAAAGTTGACACCAACGATACTTGGGCAAGGGATTTCGGACCTATCACCATTGAGCAAGACGGCACATATCATGCTCTCGACTTCAAATTCGATGGATGGGGATTGAAATTTGCCGCCGATAAAGATAATCTCATCAATAGCCAATTGAAACGCCAGGGCGTGATTCGCTGCGACCTGCGCAATCGCCTGAATTTTGTTCTCGAAGGCGGTTCTATAGAGAGTGACGACAATGGCACTGTAATGACCACATCAAACTGCCTCCTGTCGCCTAATCGCAACGGACAGATGAGCAAAGAAGAAATCGAAGCATATCTTAAAGAGCAATTTGGTGCTAAACAAGTGCTTTGGGTTGACTACGGAGAACTGCAAGGCGACGACACCGACTCGCACATCGACACTTTGGCACGTTTCGCGCCAAACAACACCATCGTTTGCACTCGCTGTCAAGACTCTGGCGACGACCACTTCGAAGAACTCGAAAAGATGTGTGAGCAAATCGCCACTTTCACCAATGCCAATGGCAGTCCTTACAAAGTGGTTACCCTTCCATTGCCAAAGCCTATCTACGATGAGGACAACCAAAGATTGCCTGCCACCTACGCCAATTTCTTGATTACAAACAACTACGTGCTTATGCCTACATACGCACAAACAGAACTTGACGCTTTGGCTATGAACAACCTTCAAGAGGCGTTCCCTAAGCACAAAGTCATCGGCATCGATTGCAACGCACTCATCAAGCAGCACGGCTCGCTCCACTGCATCACAATGCAACTATTAGAAAACACTATAAATACCACCCTCTGATTATGAAAAAAAACATCATACGCATTGGCATCATACAAGCCTCTCGCACTGCCGACGTTGAAGCAAACCGCAAATACCTTATTGAGCAAATCGAGTCGTTGGCAAAGCAAGGCGCCGACCTTGTTGTGCTGCAAGAATTGCACGACTCGCTCTATTTTTGCCAAGTGGAATCGACCGACAATTTCGACCTTGCAACCACTATCCCCGGTCCTGTTACCGACATTTATTCTCAAGTAGCAGCCAAGAACAAGATTGTTCTTGTAACCTCGCTATTCGAAAAACGTGCTGCCGGACTATATCACAACACTGCCGTAGTGTTTGACACCGATGGCTCAATGGCTGGCAAGTATCGCAAAATGCACATCCCTGACGATCCCGCCTACTACGAAAAGTTCTACTTCACTCCAGGCGATTTGTCTTTCACCCCTATCGACACTTCACTTGGCCGACTTGGTGTGCTGGTATGCTGGGATCAATGGTATCCAGAAGCAGCCCGACTTATGGCTCTCAATGGTGCAGAATTGCTCATCTACCCTACAGCAATCGGTTGGGAATCAACCGACACACCTGAAGAAAAAGCACGTCAGCGAGAGGCTTGGATCACTGTGCAACGCGGACACGCAGTAGCCAATGGCTTGCCAGTAATTTCCGTAAACCGCGTCGGCCACGAAGAAGACCCTTCGCACAACACCAACGGAATACAATTCTGGGGATCAAGTTTCGTTGCCGGACCGCAAGGCGAATTCATATATCAAGCATCTGATAGCCAACCCGAAACTGCTATCATCGAAGTGTCTACCGTACGCACCGAACAAGTGCGCCGCTGGTGGCCATTCCTTCGCGATCGTCGCATCGACCATTACGGCAATCTCACCAAACGATACATCGACTAATCTCGCACTAATCCCGATTTGGGTTAAGCGACATATAATTATTAGAGGCAACGTCACACCGACGCTGCCTCTAAATTTTTTATACTTATGCTTAATAAGTCTTAATCGAGTTTATGTACTACGATACCAGAGCGCAATTTTGGTTCAAACCAAGTGGTCTTTGGTGGCATGATATTGCCAGTATCAGCGATATCAATAAGCTGCTTCATGCTCACAGGATATAAAGCCAATGCCATAACCATTTCTCCGCTATCCACTCTACGCTTCAATTCGCCGAGTCCACGAATACCGCCCACAAAGTCAATACGCTTATCTGTGCGCAAATCCTTTATGCCCAGCAAATCACGGAGTATCAAATCTGACGAGATTGTCACGTCGAGCACACCGATTGGGTCGCTATCGTTGTATGTACCAGCCTTAGCAGTCAATGAATACCATTTTCCGCCCAAATAAAGCGAGAAGTTGTGGAGTTTCTCTGGATGGTAAATTTCAGTGCCCTTGCATTCTACCTCAAAATTAGCCTTCAGCTTGTCAAGGAATTCCTCTTCTGTCATTCCATTCAAATCCTTCACCACGCGGTTGTAGTCAATAATCTTCAAGTGGCTTTCCGGGAAGCAGACTGCCAAGAAGAAATTATACTCTTCCTTACCGGTGTGATTAGGATTTGCCAACGCCTTTTCATGGCCTACCAATGCAGCAGCTGCCGTACGGTGGTGACCATCAGCTATATATAAATAAGGTATATCACCAAACAATTGTGTAATCTTGGCAATAGTAGCCTCATTTTCAATCACCCAGAAATGATGACCGAAGCCATCTTCTGCCACGAAATCATACACTGGCTCGTTCTTGGTGGTGTCATCAATGATTTTTTGCAAACCCTCATTATCAGGGAAAGCAAAAAACACTGGTTCAAGGTTAGCATTGTTGATGCGAACATGCTTCATTCTGTCTTCCTCCTTATCCTTACGGGTAAGTTCGTGCTTTTTTATCACGCCGTTGAGATAATCATCAACGTTTGCTGCCACCACAATACCATATTGTGTGCGTCCATTCATTGTCTGAGCATAGATGTAATAGTTTTCCTTAGCATCTTGCACAAGCCATCCCTTTTCCTGAAATCTCTTGAAGTTTTCTACCGCCTTGTCATATACCTTTGGGTCATGTTCGTCGGCGATTGGGTCGAAATCAATCTCAGGTTTGATGATGTGATATAGCGACATTTCATTTCCTTCAGCTTCTTGCTTAGCCTCTTGCGAATTAAGCACATCGTAAGGGCGCGAAGCCACCTTTGTCACCAAATCCTTTGGTGGGCGTAAGCCTTTAAATGGTTTTACTAAAGCCATAGTGTTTTTTCGTTTTATTTGTTTATGGTTAATTATTGTTTTTGAAAAAAATCACTTTTTCAATTCAATAGTCTGTGTGCGGTCAGGGCCCACCGAAACTATTGTGATAGGAACATTGAGTTTTTCTTCAAGATATGCGATATAATCCTTAAATTCCTTAGGGAATTGATCTTCGCTATTTATCTTTGTCATGTCAGTGTTCCAACCTTTCAATTCTGTATATACTGGTTCGATTCCCTCATCGATTGAATACGGGAAATCGCGAGTTTCCACGCCATTCACTTTATATGAATCACATGCCTTGATTGTTTCAAAGCCATCGAGCACGTCGCTCTTCATCATGATCAATTGAGTTACACCATTTAGCATGATTGTGTAGCGCAATGCCACGAGGTCAATCCAACCACAACGACGTTCACGGCCTGTCACAGCGCCAAATTCATGTCCGATAGCACGAATCTTTGCGCCAGTCTCGTCATTGAGCTCTGTTGGGAAAGGACCACTACCCACGCGTGTGCAATAAGCCTTGAAAATACCAAACACCTCACCAATCTTATTTGGCGCAACACCAAGTCCAGAGCATGCTCCAGCACAAATAGTGTTTGACGATGTAACGAATGGATATGAACCGAAGTCAACGTCAAGCATACTGCCTTGTGCACCTTCGCAAAGCACACTCTTGCCTTCTGCAAGAAGATTGTTCACCACGTGCTCGCTATCGATGATGTCAAATTGCTTGATGTATTCGATTCCTTCAAACCACTGCTTTTCCAATTCCTCTACGTCGGTATCAAAACCGAGTGCAGTGAGCAAGCGAATGTGGCGTTGCTTTGCTGCCTCATATTTTTCTTGGAAGTTTCCATAGATTTCGCCAAGACGAAGACCATCACGGCTCACCTTATCGGTATATGTTGGGCCGATACCCTTACCGGTTGTACCAATCTTTGCCGAACCCTTGAGTGTCTCATAAGCAGCATCCAACTTGCGGTGTGTAGGCAAAATCAAATGCACCTTCTTTGATATTTTCAACACTTTCTTAAGGTCGAACCCACTCTTTTCCAAATCTCTTGCCTCTGAAGCAAACAAGATTGGGTCAAGCACAACTCCGTTACCAATAATATTCACTTGTCCCTCTTGGAATATACCTGAAGGTATTGAGCGCAACACATATTTTTGTCCATTAAATTCAAGTGTGTGACCTGCATTTGGTCCACCTTGAAAACGTGCCACTACATCATAGCGTGGTGTCAATACATCCACTACTTTACCTTTACCTTCATCGCCCCATTGCAATCCAAGTAATACGTCAACTTTCATTTTTATAATATTTATATTATTATTTTTCTTCTATTTATTAGGTTTTGATTCTTGCATGCACTGCTGACTCTTGTTCTTCTTAGTCTTGCGCGCACAACTATTGCAAATACCATACACAGTCACCGAATATCGCTCGGCATTGAAAGCCGAATATTTCTTCGTGTTGAGGTATCTTATCAAATCGGAGTCTCTGACATCTTTCACTTTGCCGCACACGTTGCACACAAAATGTATGTGCTGCGCCTTTCCCTCGGCTTTCTCATACACCGTATGAGCCAAAAAAGTGTGGCGCAACACTATGCCACATGCCTCAAGCAACTCAAGGTTGTTGTAAATTGTGGTTTTACTCACCTTGTAGCCTGATTGTGCCATACTGTCGCCCAACGTCTCCACATCGAAATGTCCGTCGATGCCAAGTATTTCATCGAGTATAGCATATCGCTCAGGCGTCTTTCTGCAGCCCTTACTCTCTAAATACCGATTAAACTTATCGATAGTCAGTGCTTTATTTTGATTTTCAACCATACTTGCTTAAAATACTTAGCAAAGATAAAGAATATAGGTTAATTCTCAAATATAATTAATGTAAATCTTACTCCCCATTTTTGCTTTCTTCGCAAACCGTCATTTGGCACAATTATTGCACATCATACTATTAAAACGATGTTTTTATAGTAATAATATAGGTAGACGAAACATGAATCAAGCATTTGCAAACTCTGTAAAATCGCTTCTGGAGCTTAGCCGAAAAGAGGCCGAAAGGCTTCAGAGTTCGGCTGTTATGCCTGAGCACATCCTTCTTGCTATCATCAAGGATAAGAGTTGCTATGCCCACCAAATCCTCAACGATTTGGGTACTGATTTCATAAAACTTTCGGCTTACCTTGAGGCAGAACTAATCGACTATGTCAAAACCGACACCCCAAAGGGCGGCACTTCCGCTGTGAGCCCCTCTGTGAATAGCCTACTAAGTTCTGCCGTAAGTGAGGCTATAAAGCATCAATGCAAGAAAGTTGAGAGCGAGCATATTTTGCTCTCTTTCATGCTTGCCCCAGACAATTATTATTCATCGAAGATTCTTGAAAACATGAATATCAATTACGAAAACATAGAAGAATATCTTCAAAATCACGATTTCCGACCTGTCGACGGTCCTGATTATGCCGAAGAAGATGACGACGAATACGACGATCCGCCAAATGGCGATAGCAATTCATCGTCGAGTGCTTCTGACAGCAAGTCTACCACAAGCCACACCAAGGTGAAAACGCCTGCCGACACTCCTGTCCTCAACAAGTATGGCAAAGACATCACCAAGGAAGCCGAGGAAGAACGTCTCGACCCTGTTATCGGACGCGATAAGGAGATCGAACGGCTTTCTCAAATCTTAAGCCGTCGCAAAAAGAACAATCCTGTGCTGATTGGCGAACCGGGCGTTGGTAAATCTGCCATAGTGGAGGGTCTTGCCATACGCATCGTGGAGCGCAAGGTGGCACGAATTCTTTTCAACAAGCGCATCTATGCCCTTGATATGGCTTCCCTTGTGGCTGGCACCAAATACCGCGGACAATTTGAGGAACGCATCAAGGCTGTGATTGATGAACTGGCAAAGAACCCCGACATCATCTTGTTTATCGACGAAATCCACACTATCGTGGGTGCCGGCAATGCCTCTGGCTCGATGGATGCTGCCAACCTGCTGAAGCCTGCTCTTGCCCGCGGCGAAATACAATGCATCGGTGCGACTACCCTCGATGAGTATCGCAACAACATAGAAAAGGACGGCGCTCTCGAACGCCGTTTCCAAAAAATCATCGTGGAGCCTACCACTCCCGAAGAAACTCTATTGATACTCCAAAACATCAAAGGAAAATATGAGGAGCATCATGGTGTGACATATACCGATAAGGCCATCGAGGCATGCGTATCACTCACCGACCGTTATATCTCAGATCGTCAATTCCCCGACAAGGCTATCGACGCTCTCGATGAGGCTGGCTCACGCTCGCACCTCACCAACGTGAAAGTGCCTAAGGAAATCGACGATTTGGAGAAGCAGATTGCCGATGCTCAAGCCAACCAAGCCAAGGCTGTGATGCGTGCCGACTATGAATGCGCAGCTCGCTATCGCGACCAGAAAAACGAACTTATCAACCGCCTTGACGCAGCCAAAGAAAGCTGGGAGGCTGAAATGTCGAATCATCGCGAGCTAATCGACGAGCAATGTGTGGCTGAAGTAGTGGCTATGATGACTGGTGTGCCTGTGCAACGCATCGCTCAAAGCGAAGGCCTGCGACTACTGAATATGGATAGCAGCATTCGCAAACAGATAATCGGGCAGGACGAAGCAATCGAAAAGATCGCAAAAGCCATCCGACGCAACCGCGTGGGCTTGAAAGACCCTAATCGCCCTATCGGCTCATTTATGTTCCTTGGCCCTACTGGTGTGGGTAAGACCCTGCTTGCTAAGCGACTTGCCGAATTCCTATTCAACTCACCTGATGCACTCATCCGCATAGATATGAGCGAATATATGGAGAAATTCAATGTTTCGCGCCTTGTGGGTGCGCCTCCAGGATATGTAGGATACGAAGAAGGCGGACAACTCACCGAGAAAGTGCGCCGTCGCCCTTATTCTGTAGTCTTGCTCGACGAGGTGGAAAAAGCACATGCCGACGTTTTCAACATGCTTCTGCAAGTGCTCGACGAAGGTGCGCTCACCGACAGCCTTGGCCGAAAAGTTGACTTTAAGAACACAATCATAATAATGACATCAAACATCGGTTCGCGCGAACTGAAGGATTTCGGTGCAGGCATAGGCTTTACGGCACAAGTTGTCACTAAAGAACGCAGCGAAGACGTGGTGCGCAAAGCGCTTAACAAGAAATTTTCGCCAGAATTTCTAAACCGTGTTGACGACATCATTATGTTTAATTCGCTCAACAAAGCCAATATCCGCAGTATCATCGACATCGAATTGACGAAATTCAACTCTCGAGTTGTAGAACTCGGCTACAATCTCAAGGTGACAGATGATGCCAAAGATTTTGTTGCCGACAAGGGTTACGACAGCCAATATGGCGCACGCCCTCTCAACCGCGCTATCCAGACTCTCATCGAAGACCCTCTTTCTGAGCTTATACTTAAAGGCGAGGCTGAAAATGGTGACACTTTGGTGATTGACGCCGATGGCACGAAGATTGCAACATCTATTATTAAGAATGAAAAATAAAACATATATAACAACTTTTTAAACAATTACTACTATGTTAAAAGGAACTATCGGGGTAACTACTGACAACATTTTCCCCGTTATCAAAAAGTTTTTGTATAGCGACCACGAGATATTTCTTCGCGAACTGATTTCTAATGCAGTTGACGCGACCCAAAAACTAAAGACTCTTTCATCTATCGGCGAATACAAAGGCGAACTTGGAGACTTGAAAGTCACCGTCACCATCGATAAAGAAGCCGGCACCCTCACCGTGAGTGATATGGGTATCGGTATGACTGCCGACGATGTAGACAAATATATCAACCAAATCGCATTTTCTGGCGCAGAGGAATTCCTCGAAAAATACAAGAACAGCGCAAACGCCATCATCGGCCACTTCGGTCTTGGCTTCTACTCTGCCTTTATGGTTTCAAAGAAGGTGGAAATCCGCAGCCTCTCTTATAAGGAAGGTGCTAAACCAGTTCTCTGGTCATGCGACGGTTCTCCTGAATATGAAATGAGCGAAACAGAAAAGGCAAGCCGTGGTACCGATATCGTGCTTTATATTGACGACGATGCTAAGGAATTCCTCGAGAAGGCCCGCATCGACACTATGCTCAAGAAGTATTGCCGCTTCTTGCCTGTTGCCATCGTTTCTGGCAAGGAACAGGAATGGAAGGACGGGAAATATGTCGACACCGACCGCGACAATGTCATCAACAACATCGAACCAATCTGGACAAAGAAGCCGTCCGACCTCAAGGACGAAGACTACATTTCGTTCTACCACGCCATACAGCCTGGCCAAGAAGACCCTCTTTTCTGGATTCACCTTAATGTTGACTTCCCTTTCAACCTCACAGGTGTGCTCTACTTCCCAAAGATCAAGAACAACCTTGACATACGCAAGGATCGCATCCAACTCTATTGCAACCGCGTGTTCGTAACCGATAGCGTTGAAGGCGTTGTGCCTGATTTCTTGATGCTCTTACAAGGTGTAATCGACTCTCCAGACATTCCATTGAATGTCTCTCGATCATACCTGCAAAGCGACTCTCGCGTAAAGCAAATCTCCTCTTATATTACTAAAAAGGTTTCTCAACGCTTGGCTGAAATCGCAAAGAACGACGCCAAGAACTTCGAGGAAAAATGGAACGACATCAAGATTTTCATCGAGTATGGTATGCTCACCGATGAGAAGTTCTGCGATTCGGCTCTCAAATTTATGCTTCTTGAAGACACTGAAGGCAAATATTATCACCTCGACGACTACAAGAAACTCATTGAGGCTTCACAAACCGACAAAGATGACAACCTCGTGGTGCTTTACGCTACCGATAAGGAGGCTCAATATGCCTACATCCAAGCTGCTATCAACAAGGGCTACAATGTGCTCATCATGAACGGTCAGCTCGACAGCGCATTTGTTGGCACTCTCGAACAGAAGGTTGAAAAATCTCACTTCGTGCGTGTTGACTCTGATGTTATTGAAAACCTCATCAAGAAGGAAAATGCCAAGGAAGCAAACCTCAGCGATAAGCAACGCAACGTGCTCACCACTGTGTTCCGTTCGCAGATTCCAAACATCGATAAATCTGAATTCACCATCGCATTCGCTGCGCTTGACAACGAAGACTCCCCTGTAGTTGTCACTCAAAGCGAATACATGCGACGCATGAAGGAAATGGCTGCTTTGCAACCTGGCATGAGCTTCTACGGCGATTTCCCCGACAACTACATAGTCACTCTCAACACCGAGCACCGAGCTGTGAAGAAAGTGATGGACGCTGCTAAGGACGCACTCGACGCTAAGGTTTCTCCTATTGAGGATGAACTCACCGTTGTGAACAGTGAAATCAAAGCAATTCGCGACACCGACAAGGACTACAAGGGACTCCCTGCCGACAAGCAAAAAGAAGTTGATGAAAAAGAGAAACGCGCTCACGAATTGCGCGAACAAGAACGCGTGGCAGTCACCGAATGGGCCAACGGTCAAGACACTGTTAAGCAACTTGTAGACATCGCACTTCTTAGCAATGGCTTGCTTAAGGGCGAAGCCCTCAACAGATTCTTGAAGCGCAGCATCGATTTGCTATAACCACCCTTCTACAAAAGATTATTTCTAAGACGAAATAATACCCCACAAGGAGATTAGCCTCTTGGCTTTTCTCCTTTTGCTTTTTTTGCGCCCACGAATGTGTCGACTGATTGCAACTGAAATTCTTTGCATCGGCAACGTTTTTTCCTTAACTTTGGTGGTATAATAGTATCACTACAATATGGACAGAAGAGACTTTATTAAAGACACGGCTTTAGCTGCTGCAGCTTTAGCAATCGCACCATATGCCGAGGCTTCGGCTGCTACCTTCGCCAACGGACTAACAAAAGCGAAAAGCGGAAAACTAATTGACAGCGCCCCAATGCTACAAAACTTTGCAGAAACAAGCATTGGAATCACATTCAGCGTTACTGACATGGCAAACGGTTTTGTGGAATACGGAGAACGTCCCGATTTATCTGACGCAAAACTCGTGAAATGTGGCGGATTTCGCACAACCGGAATGGACAAAGACATTATTCAAATTCGCCTAACCGGTTTAAAACCATCCACAAAATATTATTATCGCATTGGCGCCGACAGAATCAACTATGGCGGTGGCTACAACATGAAAATTGCCGACCATGTCACAGAGAGCGAAATTCACTCTTTCACCACTGCTGGCAAAAAAACATCATCTCACTTTTGCGTAATCAACGACACTCACGCCCATTGGAATACATTTAGCAAAGCCATTCAAAAAATCAGCGCCATTACACCGTCGTGCGTAATATGGAACGGCGATGCCTGCAATACCGAGGAAACCGTTGATGCACAGAAACGCATCTTCCTAAAACCAGAAATCAACGAAACGACTTATGCCGCCGACACACCATACCTGTTTTGTCCAGGCAATCACGATCTTAGAGGTTTGGCTAATCGCCACCTCGAACGCGTGTGGATGTATCGACAACCTGAAGAACGCCTTAGCCGCGACTGGGATTTGGGCAGGAATTTCGCGGTTAGATTGGGCGATATTGCTCTCATCGGTCTCGACACCGGAGAAGACAAGCAAGACACCAACCCCTTATTCGCAGGTCTTTTCGCAAGCCAACCCTATCGTGAGGCACAAGTGGAATGGCTGCGCGATGCTCTTAAACGCAAAGAAATTGCAAACGCCCCATTTTTGGTTGCGTTCTGCCACATCCCGCTTTTTGAGGCCAACCCGAAATACAATCCGGGCGATGTTGCTCCTGCCGACACCGACCCTGCATACACGCACAACTTTGCTATGTGGCAACGCACTTGTGCTAAATTATGGACACCGCTGCTACAGAAAGCCGGCTGCCAACTTATTGTGTGCGCACACCAGCATCGATATCACTTCAATGCTCCTGACAATAATAGAAAGTGGGCTCAAATCGTTGGAGGTGGCCCAAAACTTGACTCCGAAAAGCATTTTCCAACAGTGATTGAAGGATTGGTTGAAGGCAAAAATCTTATCATCCGAGTCCACAATCTTCACAACGGCACCATTGCAGATGAACACACCATAAAAGCACGATAGCACTATTACGCAATTGCTTCAGAGCCGACTTCCCGCACATTATTGCAGCTTTGCCGTGTTATTAATATGTGGTAAGCATTGCTCCGTCACGAAAAATTCACTATTTTTGTAGAAATAAATAATCTCAACAACTAAGCAAGTGAAGAATTTTATCACAAGAACACTCTCAGGTGCTGTATATGTGGCTCTTATCATAGCCTCTATCCTTATCAGCAAATACACTTTCGCTGCATTCTTTGCAATTCTGCTTCTCGTGGGAATGGGCGAATTCAATAATCTCACAGCAACTGGTAAGCGCCAACCTATAGCACAGGTTATCGATATGCTATTAGGTTTAGCGGTATTCTTGGGCACTTTTGCCATCACCAACGACAATATCGACATCGCACCAGTGGCAATTTCCATCACCTCATGCGTGATTGCCCGCTTGGTGGCAGGACTTTACCTTAAAGAAGAATCGCCTATCAAATCATGGGCATATTCGTTTTTCAATGTGATGTATGTGGCAGTGCCATTGGCAATGCTTTCAGTGATATACTCGTTTCTCCCCTATCTGGCATTGTTTATGTTTGCCATGATTTGGATCAACGACACTGGCGCGTTCCTTGTGGGCTGCACCATTGGCAAGCACCGCATGTTCCCTCGTATTTCCCCAAAGAAATCATGGGAAGGATTTTTCGGCGGATTTGTTTTCTGCATCCTGTGCGGTATCGCCATCAACTATGTGATGAACTATGACAATTGGCTGCAATGGGCTTTGTTCGGAGCCATCGCTTCGGCATTCGCCACTTGGGGCGATTTGGTGGAAAGCCTCATCAAGCGCACTATCGGCGTGAAAGATTCCGGCAATATCATGCCCGGACACGGTGGCATACTCGACCGCATCGATAGCCTCCTTCTTGTCACCCCTGCCATCTTGGTCTATCTCCTTATTTTACGATTAATCTAAACAAAACTATAATATTAAAGCATTCCATCTATGAGCAATCAAAGGTACGATATGCGTGGCGTATCAGCATCAAAAGAAGACGTACACAACGCTATTAAGAACATCGACAAAGGTCTTTATCCAAAAGCATTCTGCAAAATCATCCCCGACGTGATTGGCGGAGACCCTGAGTATTGCAACATCATGCACGCCGACGGTGCTGGCACTAAGTCTTCTCTTGCCTACATCTATTGGAAAGAGACTGGCGATATGAGCGTATGGAAAGGCATCGCTCAAGATTCACTGATTATGAACATCGATGATTTGCTATGCGTGGGAGCCACCGACAACATCCTACTTTCGTCTACCATTGGCCGTAACAAGAATCTTATCCCTGGCGAAGTGATTGCCGCCATCATCAACGGTACACAAGAACTGATCGACGAATTGAAAGAACTTGGCGTGAACATCGTTTCTACCGGTGGTGAAACAGCCGACGTTGGCGACCTTGTTCGCACCATCATCGTGGATAGCACTGTCACATGCCGTATGAAGCGCAGCGACGTTATCAACAACGCCAACATTGCTGGCGGCGACGTTATCGTAGCCCTTTCTTCTTGCGGACAAGCCACCTACGAAAAGTCATACAACGGCGGTATGGGCAGCAACGGCTTGACATCTGCACGCCACGACGTGTTTGCAAAATATCTCGCAACAAAATATCCTGAAAGCTTCGATCCTCACGTGCCAGACGAACTCGTATATTCTGGCAACGTGAAACTCACCGATGCTGTGGAAGGTATTGACATTGATGCTGGCAAATTGGTGCTCTCACCTACTCGCACCTATGCCCCATTCGTTAAGCGCTTACTCGACGCTATGCGCCAAGACATACATGGTATGGTGCACTGCTCTGGTGGTGCTCAAACCAAGATTATGCACTTCGTGACCAACAAGCACGTCATCAAGGACAACCTGTTCCCTGTGCCTCCATTGTTCAAGCTCATTCACGACCAATCGGGCACCGACTGGAAGGAAATGTATAAAGTGTTCAACATGGGCCACCGCTTAGAGGTTTACCTACGTCCTGAAAAGGCTCAAGAAGTAATTGAAATCGCTAAATCATTCAATATCGACGCCCAAATCATTGGTCGCGTAGAAGATGCGCCACAAAACCACTTGACCATCAAGTCGGAATTCGGCACATTTGAATACGAATAAAGATTCATTCACACACACCACTGCCTATGCACAAAACTCTGTGGAGCCTAATATTAGCAACGACGGCATTGCTTTGTGCAGTTTCCTGCTCAAATCATTCTGCCAATCGGGATAGCGCCAACGATGGCGCACTTCCCGATACACTCGTTGTGGGTACTCTCTACAGCCCAACATCATTTTTCCTCTTTCGTGGCGACACAATGGGATATGAATACGACCGTATATGCAGTTTCGCTCGCGCTCACCATCTGCACACCAAGTTTGTGATTGGCAGCAACCTGCAGTCGCTCATTGAGCAACTCAATAGCGGTGCCATCGATGTGATTGCCTACGAAGTACCTATCACCAACGAATACAAACGCCAAGTGCTCAATTGCGGTAGCGAAAACATCACCTACCAAGTGCTTGTGCAGCCTAAGAGCGACTCCATTATCAACAATGTGATTCAGCTCATCGGCAAGGATGTGTATGTTGAGAAAGACTCAAAATACGAGGCTCGCATACGCAATCTCGACGAGGAGATCGGTGGCGGCATACGCATTCACACAATCAACGAAGACACTATCTCTGCCGAAGACCTAATCGAGAAAGTGGCTACAGGCAAGATTCCTCTTACCGTGGTGAATAGCGACATCGCCCAACTCAATCACACCTATTACAACAACATCGACATCAGTCTGCAAGTGAGCTTCCGCCAACGCGCCTCATGGGCTGTGAGCAATGGCAACACTGCGCTTGCCGACAGCATCAACAGTTGGAGCGAATCGGCTGAGACCGGTTTCGCTGATAAGGAAATGCTACGTCGCTACTTCGAAATGAGCAAGACTGGATTCTCAATGTCTTCCGTCAACGACTCAAAGGTGATTGCGTCTATCCAACATGGCATTATCTCGCACTACGATGCCCTATTTAAATCGCACGCAAAAGCCAATGCTCTCGATTGGCGCATGCTTGCGGCTATTGGCTGGGTGGAATCGCAATTCAACCCCACAGTAGTGTCATGGGCTGGTGCAAGAGGCATTATGCAACTCATGCCTCGCACAGCACGGGCTTACGGACTTCCCATCAATCAAATCGAAGACCCCGACAAAAACATTGCCACCGCTGCTAAAAGCATTGCTCACCTCGACGCCATGCTCAAGCGCAAAGTGCCCAATAGCCACGAACGTCAAAAATTCGTTTGGGCATCATACAATGCCGGCATTGGCCATATCCTCGATGCCATAGCGCTCGCACGAAAATATGGCAAGAACCCACACGTGTGGAATGGCAACGTAGCCGAGGCGCTGTTGCTCAAATCCAACCCCGTCTACTACAACGACAGCATCTGCCACAGCGGTTACTTCCGAGGCAGACAAACGGTGAGTTATGTCAACAACGTAAATCACTACTACAATCTATATTGCTCAAAGATTAAGAAATAGATATTAAGAATGTATTAACTCTAAAAAATTAACAATTATGAAAAAATCAAAGCTTACACTTGCTATTGCCATCATACTGGCATGCTCGATGACATTCTCATCATGTATCGGTAGTTTTGCACTTACCAACAAAGTGCTTAGTTGGAACAACCAGATTGGAAGCAAGTTTGTCAATGAATTGGTATTCGTGGCATTCTGGATCCTTCCTGTCTATGAAATTTCAGCCATTGCCGACGTTTTGGTAATCAACACTATTGAATTCTGGTCGGGCAGCAACCCTGTTTCAGCCAACAGCACAAAGGTGGTTGACGGCAAAGACGCTCGCTACCTCGTGCAACAAGACTCTAAGGGATACACTATCAAGAATCTTAACGACAACACCGAGGTTCGCTTCGCTTTTGATGCTACCGACAACTCTTGGTCAGTTGAAGCTAACGGCGAAAGCCACAAGTTTATGACTTTTGTTGACGACTCTCACGTTAAGATGCTTACTCCAACTGGCGACTTCCAAACTTACGAATTGTCGCAAGCTGGCGTATATGCTTACCAACAAGTAGTCAGAGGTAGCAACTTCGCTTACGCAAAGTAATCACCCCGATTGCATAAACCCAATATCGGCTGCGCCATACACTATGACGCAGCCGATATCATTTCTATATATCTCATGACTCTCACGAGTGGCGATCTGGAACGGTAAACCAGAATCGAGCCCCACCTGTGTATCCTTTATCTATATTAATCTCGCCTCCGAGTTTCTCAGCAATAGTTCTGCAGATAAACAAGCCCAATCCGGTTCCTTGCTTAAACGTATCAGCCTTTGAAAATCGCTCGAAAATTTCATCCATCATTTGCCTTGGCACACCCACGCCAGTGTCATTGACTACAAATGTCACCATACCAGGGTGCATATTAAGCGAGCATTCAAGCGTGATACAGCCATGTGTGGTGTTCTTCTCAGAGTTCGACAACATATTCGTAAGCACGCAAATTATACGTTGCTGATCGGATGTTATCACGTGGCCATTTGGTACAGTGCTTCTAAACTGCAATCTCACCGCGCCATTCATCCTTTGTCTAATAGAATCCATCGCTATCTGGCAAGCCAGATTCACATCAACATCCTCTTCTTTCATCACATATCTACCGCTCTCTATCGATGTCAAATCAAGGATATCATTTATCAGCGCACTAAGCACCTGCGAGTTGCCAGCAATACGCGCCATTACATCTTCTTTCTCCTCGTCGCTCAACACATTGTCCATATCCACAAGCACCTGCGAGAATCCAACTATAGCATTTAGCGGAGTGCGTATCTCATGGTTCATGTCGCGCAAGAATTTAGTTTTCATGCGGTCGGCTTCCAATGCCTCATCCTTTGCTTTACTAATTTCTTTTAGTGTCTGATGAAATTGTTCATTAATCATTCTCAGCTTGTTCGACATCCTTTTACTCTTTCTGTAGAAAAGATACACCACTATGCCAAACACCATCGAGAACATAAGTATCGAGAGCAGAATAGTCTTATGAGCCCTCATCTCTCGTTCATTGGCCTCACGCTGGATTTGCTGAGTAGTGAGAGATTCCTTCAGACGTTTCGACAACAATTTCTGATTATTCAGCGTGAGCGTGTTGCGCGCCGAGGTCATCTGCGCCATGTCCTTAGCATTCTTGGCATGTTCAAGTTCCAACTCGGTGTTGTTAAGCAACAATTGCGCGTTAGCCAATTCAAGTTGCGAATTATTGTAGTCATCACGTTCCTTATCAAGCAATAGCAGACGCTGGTTAAACACCGCACTCAAGTCTGACACATCCAACGAAAGGTCAACGTTTTTCTGCATTACCTGATAGATATAGAGTTTGCGCAAACAATCCATTTCCTTCACATAATCCTTATTGCGTTGATAATAGGAAATCTCCATGATTCTTTTATCGTATGATTCCGACATTTCACTGATGCTCTTTTGGGCCTTCTTCACTCTACCTTCAAGAATATCGTTAAAGATATTAAGCGTCATGGCAAAGCCCTTGTAATTAGCAAATTCCGAGGGATTGATTTTCTTCCACTCCTTATAGGTTTCAATGAAATCCTTGTCCATACCCAGAACAAATAGGCAAAAGCCCTTGTTTGTCAACAACGTAGCCCTTACACTTTCATACTTACAATTGCGCAAATGCTCGTTGGTAAAATCAAGAACAGCTCTGAAGTTTCGGGATTCTCTATAGCACACGCATATTTGACGATGTGTTGATTCAGCCTCCAAATTGAGATGTTTGGTTTCGTTGATTTCCAACGCCATCTTATAGTTATTCACCGCTTTCACATACTCACATCTGCGTTGGCACAAGTGACCTAATAGGTTGTAGGCCACATATAAGCCATAAGGATCGGCAGCCTTGGTGGCAAACATCCGCTCCTTCTTCATATATTCTATAGCCGATTGATACAGACCCTCATTTGAGAGATAATACACCATATTAGATACGGCATAATAGTAATACGACATTTCGTTGTATTCCAAAGCCTTCTGCTTAAGCGGGGCCATAGCTTTTTCAAGGTTGTCTGCGCCCAAGCGATTTCTGAGCACATTTAGCACCGGTATTGTATACGACAGCATCTCTCCGTCGTGCGATCCCTCTGCAATCGACTCACGGCGCAAACTATCTGACAATACAAGACCTTCATCATACTTCGCTTTTTTTATCGCTTCTGTGTAGATGTCATACAATTTTCTGCTCAATTCCACCGACTGACCATACACATCTGACCCTGTGGCAATAATCATCACTGCCACAATCAAAACATATCTTATATGTATAATCAGTCTTCTCATCAATCTGTCACAGGTATTGTAAACCAGAAGCGCGCACCTCCGGTGTAATTTCTATCTATATCTATTTCGCCACCAAGTTTGCCGGCAATCGTTCTGCATATATCCAGTCCAAGACCAGTGCCTTGCTTCTGGTTGTTGAGTTTCTTGAAGCGCTGAAATATTTCATCCATCTTGTCTACCGGAACACCAACGCCCGTATCGGCCACACTAAACGTGATCATGCCAGGATGCTCTTGCAAAGAGCACGACAAGACGATGCTTCCTTCTGTTGTATTTTTCTCGGCGTTAGTGAGCATATTTATCAGCACCTGGGTCACACGGCGCATGTCTGTCTCCACCATATAATCTTGTGGCAAATCTGTTTTTAAAATCAATTCCACGTCTTCTGCCTTGCGGTGGCGCACAGTCTCAATAGCATCACGGCACATGGCATTCACACTCACCTTGCTCATCTTCATCTGTATCGTTCCACCCTTAAGGTCCGACAATTCAAATATGTCGTTTACCAATGCCACAAGCAATTCCGAATTATCGGAAATCATCTTTATCAAATCCCTTTTTTCTTGCTCGCCAAGTTCCTTGTTCATATCCATAAGCACCTGCGAAAAACCCACTATAGCATTCAGCGGTGTGCGTATCTCATGGCTCATATTTTGCACAAACATGGTTTTCATCTTCTCGGCCTCTCTTGCATGCTTCTTCACTTTGTCAAGTTCCACAATACCACGTTGAAGCGCCGCATTCGATCTACATAGTTTTTCTGCAATCATACGGTTGCGCATCGAATATGCCACAGTGAGCAACGCAATCAAAATTATCACGCCCACGGCTATCGCAAGCACGATATTCTGAGTTTTCATGCCACGTTCTTTTGCATCGCGTCGCAAGCGCTGCTGCATTATCGAATCGGAAAGTTGTCGAGCAATAAGTTTTTGGTAGTTGATTGACAATGAATCCTTTTCAGCCGTAAGTTTCGACAATCTTATAGCATCTTTCGATCTATCTAATTCAAGTTCAGAATTATCTAATTGCAATTGCGTGTTGGCCAGCTCGAGTTTTGCGCTTTCAAAGATTGCTCGTTGACGCGCTGCTTTGATTTCTTCGGTTTTATAGATATACTCCATGCTCTTACTATCCTCCGCTGTCAATAAGGCATTCGACTCATTTCTAAGCTCAAAAAACTTATTGGCATACTCCAGACACTTCAGATACTCATGGTGCAGTTTATAATACTCTATATATAATCTATACATCTCTGCGCCCGACAATCGGCCCAACTGCGTAATTCCCTTTAGTGCTTCTTCATCTTTACTATCAAGCATTAATTTCTGCAACTCTATTGCCCGCTGCACCACCACCGTACCAGTGAATTCTTTCACAGGATGGACCTTGATATAATCATAGCTTTCACGGAAACTATTATACTTTCCAAGCATAAAGTAGGCATAGCACTCCATCAGCTTCAGGTTATACCTCACATTATCGTCTTTACATATCAGCAGGCCTTCTTGAGCCGATTTGAGCACACCCTCATAGTCGTTCATCAATCTGTAGCAATTGCAAATGCTCTGATAGTTTTGAGCAACCCCCATTTTAGGAACATTTTTCTCAATGTATTCTATCGACTGCTTAAATTTCTCTACAGCAAGCAAATATTCTCCGCGCTGACGCTGTATCTCGCACGCCTTGCAATCTATAGCCCAAAGCTATACCCTGCTTGTAGTTGTGTGCCTCAGCATACTTCATCTGCTCGTTTACGTATTTATATGCCTCAATATAGCGGGACTCCAATATCAGATACGAAGTATAACTGGCAACACCGTAAAAATAGAAATCCATCAAGTCATACTCTATAGATTTATCCATCAGCGCCTTACACACCTTTTTACACCCTTGAATATCACCTCGTTTCACGACAAAATGCTGCACGGGTATCGTCAATGCGCGCAATTCGGCTTGCTTATCACCCATGGCAATGGCCTTAACTCGCAAACTATCAGCAATTACCAGGCCCTCCTTTTTAGTACTCAGCTTGCTTGCTTTCAAATAAATCGGATATAATTCGTCAGAAATACCACACAGATTGTTTTGCGCGCACACCCCGACAGCATCACTCAAAAGAGTGACAATGAAAATAAATAAAAACAGCCAAATTGCATATCCGAAATCTCATCAAATTCAGGGTAACTGTGTCATAATTCTGCAAATATAACAATTCCACTCGTGTTTACCAACACAACCATAACTTTAATTGTGGCACGCGCATTATATCAACCCATATCACACCTTATTTGCAATAAATTTTGTAACTTCGCATAATAATATGCTACATATTTTGCAGAATGATTGACCAAGCGACAATTGAACAAATCAGAAATGCCGCCAACATTGTGGATGTTGTGGGCGACTACGTGAGTTTGCACCGTGCCGGAGCAAACTACAAGGGTTTGTGTCCGTTCCACAACGAGCGTACTCCGTCGTTTATCGTGTCTCCTGCAAAAAACTTTTGTCACTGCTTCGGCTGTGGCAAAGGTGGCGACCCGATAGGCTTTCTCAAAGAAATCAACAACTACACCTATCGCGAGGCACTTATGCACCTTGCCAACAAATATCATATCGAGGTGAAAGAGGTGGATGTCTCGAGCGAAGAATTGGCTGAGCGCCAAAAACGCCAAGTCTATTTCACACTTTGCGACTATGCAAGCAAGCACTACAATCAATGCCTCAGCGGCGACGACAAGCAGGCTATCGCCCACCTCAATTCCTTGGGAATACGCGAGGCTTCGATAGAGCGCTTCCGCATTGGTTATGCCGACGATGTGCCTAACTCGCTTGCCACGGCAATCTCCAATGGTGGTTTCAGCATTTCGCATGCCACCGACCTCGGCCTTGTGGCTCCAATCAACGGCGGCATCAACGACATTATCAACCATGCCATTGTGCTACCTATCATCAACAAGACTGGCAAAGTCACGGCTTTTGCTTGGCAAGATATCGACCAACCACAATCGCCTTTCTGCGTCACCATGCGCTCGGCAATCTTCAACGCACAAGAGGCAGTGTTTGGCATTTTTCAAGCTAATCACGCTATATCAAAAACCAAATCGTGCTATGTCGTCGACACACCATACGATGCCATAATGATGAATCAAAACGGGCTTGAAAACACCATTGCCCCGCTTGGCAACACCATCGACCGCTACACGCTCAACGACATCACGAAATGCGTCAAAGATGATTCTGCAACAATTATCACTGCCGACATATCGCCTGCTGCACTGCAGCGCACTTTCCGCATTATCGACCAATTAGTGTCGCAAGGCATAAGCGTGTTTGCAATCAACGTGCCTCAAAGCATACACAAAGAAATATCACTATCCAGCGCTTCGGCTTGGGCTCAACGCATCGAGGGCGAAAAACTCGACGCCATCACTTGGAAAGCCACTCTCCTACTTGAGCAAGCACAATCAAGCACCGAGCGCATCAAAGCAATACACAGCACTCTGCGCACCATCAAGGTCATGCGCGACGAAGCAAGCAAACGCATCTATCTGAATGTGCTGAGCCAAATCACCAAGTTTCCTCCCGAGACTCTTGGCATGGAGATGGAAAAATTAAAGTAAGAACATAACTGCCCATAGGGATGATTGATAAGAAAACGAAACTTCAGATATTAAGCAAAACCAAGATCACCGATGTGATTTCCGACTACATGAAATTGAGTCCACGCGACAACGATTTCGTGGGCTTCTGTCCATTTCACACCGGGAAGATGAATTCGTTTATCATCGACACTTACAACAACACTTATCAATGCACCGAATGTGGCAAAAAAGGTAGCGCAATAGATTTCCTTATCGATAGTCTGCACATCAACTATGACGAGGCTCTGCGCATCATGGCTAAAAAATGTGGCATTCCCGTGACGCCTGCAGAAGACCGAAGCGAAGCAGAAACGCTCTACGAAATCAATGCCGAGGCTTGCGCTTACTATCGCGAACAATTACAGAATTCTGAGGCTGGCAAGAACATTGCACTGCCATACTATCATCAGCAACGCGGCTTTTCCGACGAGATTATTCAAGAATTTCAGTTGGGATATTCGCCCGCACGTCAGGACAACCACCTTATCGACGACCTCGAGAAGAAAGGCTATAGCGAAGACTACATCGTGTCGTCGGGTATCGGTGTGCGTTTTGAGGGTCACCCTTCCTACGACCGCTTTCACGAACGCATCACTTTCCCTATCTCAAATCTTAGCGGAAAGATTGTGGCATTCAGTTGTCGCACTATGAAGCGCGATAGCGACATCGCAAAATATAAAAACACCAACGACACGCCCATCTACACCAAAGGCAACGAAATATACGGCCTGTATCAGGCGCGCAAGCACATCTTGGAGCTCGACAAGTGCATCCTCGTAGAGGGTAATGCCGACGTGGTATCTATGCATCAAGCCGGGTTCAACTACACCGTGGCTCCGCTTGGCACGGGCTTTACGTTTAATCAGGCCTGCGTGTTGCGCCGATTTACACACAATATCATTTTGCTCTTCGACGGCGACAATGCCGGCATTCATGCCAACGAGGTTGCCCTACAGCACCTGCTTCCACTGGGTGTTATGCCTCGCATCGTGCTTTTGCCTCAAGGCGACGACCCAGATAGTTTCTCGCGCCGTCTCTCTCACGAAGAAGCAGAAAAATTCATTGGAGAAAACTCTATTGATTTAGTACAGTTTTACTTCAAAACAAAGCTCAACGAATCGCTTAACAACCCTATACGCACAGCCCAAGTGGTGCGTGAAATTGTTCAGAAAATAGCACTCATCCCCGACCGAATCATCAAGATGTCGCTGGTGAAAGAGTGTAGCCACTTGCTTCAGATCAACGAGGAATCGGTGCGTCGCGATGTGCAACAAGAATCGCTACGCATAAAGGAGGAGGAATTCCGCCGCATTCAGCAGGCTCAAGCAAGAGCTCAATATCTCGAGCGAATGGCTGCCGAGAAAAATCAGGCTGAGGAACATTATGATGCGGTGGCACAATTGTTTGCCGAAGAGCCTCAAGCGCCCGAATCTGCTCCTGAAGAAGATGATAGCGACATCATCGGTTCTTCTCTTCTAAGCGCGCCAATTGCCGAACCAGCCATCGCAGCAGTGAGCAAATCAATCCTCAAGAAGGAACGCATCATCATGCACTATGTGGCAAAGTATGGCATGGTGCAATTCAGCGTTATGTCGATTGGTGAAAACGAGGTTAAGCCTATCAACATCATCCAATATCTTGAACAGGAATTTGCCGTGCACGGCATCGTAATTCACGACGACACCATGAAGCGAATTTTCGAGCTTGGCAAAAATCTGGTTGCCGATTTCGAATCTGATTATATAGAGTTTAAAGAGCAACTCAAAATACAAGAAAAAGAGGATTTCGATAAGGGCGTTGAAGAGATTCGCGAAAAAAATCTCGATATCGATACCATCGAAAAGGAGGAAGCGATGCTCAATGGCCGCATAAAGCTCAAATCTGCCCAAAAATCTGAGGATTACGAACGCAAGTATTTTGAAACGTATCTGTGCTCTCATCCCGACAAAGAGATTAGAGAATGCGGGCTAAAACTCGTGAACGAGCGGTTTAGGCTTAGCAAGATACACTCGCAGCAGGTGGCAGATCTTTCGGAATTCAAGAAACTGCCTACTCTTATACCCGAGGCAATCAACAATCTGCGCTACGAAATGCTCACACAGCGCATCAATGCCTTACAAGCACAATTAAAGACGGAAAAGAATCCCGAAGCCGTGATGCAATTGATGACAGAGCAGATGGAAATGCAAAAACAACGCCAACATCTTTCCGAGAAATGCCTTGGCATAAGAGTAATCAACCCATAGATTATTTACGAAACGTATAAACTACAATATAGCAATGAAACAAGAAACACTCTGCGTGCAAGCAGGCTACACCCCAAAGAACGGAGAAGCGCGTATTTTACCAATATATCAAAGCACTACCTTCAAATACGATAGTAGTGAACAAATGGGCCGACTTTTCGACCTTGAAGATTCTGGCTACTTCTACACTCGCCTACAAAACCCTACAAACGATGCGGTGGCTGCAAAAATAGCCGCACTCGAAGGTGGCGTGGCTGCAATGCTCACATCGTCTGGGCAAGCGGCTAACTTTTATGCCATTTTCAACATCTGCGAGGCTGGCGACCACGTGGTGAGCAGTACTCAAATCTATGGCGGAACTTATAATCTTCTCAACGTCACCCTGCGCAAACTTGGCATTGAGACCACATTCGTCGACGAGGATGCTTCTGAAGAGGAAATCGAAAAGGCTTTCCGACCTAACACGAAATTGCTTTTCGGCGAAACAATCTCCAACCCAACAATCAATGTGCTCGACATTGAGAAATTTGCTCGCATCGCTCACAAGCATGGTGTGCCACTGATTGTAGACAACACTTTTGCTACGCCTATCAATTGCCACCCATTTCAATGGGGTGCCGACATTATCACTCACTCCACCACTAAATATATGGACGGACACGCCATGACAGTTGGCGGTGCCATCGTTGATAGCGGCAACTTCGATTGGGAGAAATATGCCGACAAATTTCCCGGACTTACCACTCCCGACGAGTCATACCACGGACTCACCTACACCAAGGCTTTCGGCAAAATGGCATATATCACCAAAGCCACATCTCAACTAATGCGCGACCTTGGATCTATACAAGCGCCACACAATGCGTTCTTGATCAACGTGGGTCTCGAGACCCTTCACCTGCGCATGGAGCGCCACTGCAAAAACGCTCTTGCCGTGGCTAAGTGGCTCGAAGCCAACCCTAAGGTGGCATGGGTGAACTATTGCGACCTTCCAAGCAACAAATACTATGCTTTGGCTAAGAAATATATGCCTAACGGCAGTTGTGGAGTCTTGTCGTTTGGTCTCAAGGGCTCACGCGAAGATGCCGAGGCATTTATGGACCGCCTAAAACTGGTGGCCATCGTCACTCACGTTGCAGATGCTCGCACCTGTGTGCTGCACCCAGCAAGCCACACTCATCGTCAGCTCACTGAGCAACAACTCATCGAGGCTGGCGTTGCTCCCGACTTAATACGTCTCTCTGTAGGCATCGAAAATGTCGACGACATCATCGAAGACCTTAATCAGGCAATGAACGGCTAAATGCCCATGCCGAGCAACAAAATCAATTAATCATTTCATCATTCAATATTGGCAATGAAAATCAAAGTATTCATCATTTCTCTACTGCTTGCGGCTTTTGCAGCAAACGCTCAAGCACAGCCTCCAATGGAAATCAAAACCATTGGCAGCACCAAGTATTATTGCTATAAAGTGAAGAAGAAAGAGACCATTTATGGCATCTCCACCAAACTGAAGATTCAACAAAGCGACATCTTGAAATACAATCCTTCTGTAAAAGACGGGCTGAAAGACAAGCAAGTATTGCTTCTGCCTGTGAGCCTTTTCGCCAACGCTAAAAACGCTTCCGACAGCAAACCAACTACCAAGGATATCGCTCAAATCACCCACGTTGTGGCTAAGGGCGAAACGCTCTATGGCCTGTCAAAGATGTACAATGTCACCGTAGAGGAATTGGTCGCTGCCAACCCAGAAACCAATGCCGGACTAAAGGCTGGTCAGACTGTTGTGATTCCTCAGCCTAAAAGCATCCAAATCACACCTGTGACTGCGAAAAAAGAAAGTGAAAAGCCAAGCAAAACCACTTTAGCTGACGGCAAAATGATTTACCACAAAATCAACAAAGGCGAAACACTCTATAGCGTATCACGCACCTATAACACCACCGTTGAAAGCATTCTCAATCTCAACCCTGGTATCTCCGCAGCCAATTTCCGCTACGATGAAGTGGTGCGCATCATGCCAAACCTCGCAAAACCAATTGTGGTGGAAAAAGATGTCACCGAATTTCACACCTACGAGGTGAAAAAGGGCGAAACCTTCTATTCGATTGCTAAAGCCAACGGTGTGAACGTAGACGACTTGATTGCCGCAAACTCCGACAAGAAAAAACTGAAGAAAGGCAATCTCATCAATATCCCTGTCACTCACAAAGAGAAAGTTTCTGTTGACCCAGCCGACTTGAAACAAGATCCAAAAAGCGATGATCAGATAGCCCGCAAAGACAAGAACGATGACACAATAAACGTTGCTCTCGTGCTTCCATTTATGCTAAAATCGGCAACGCTTTCGGCTAACGCTCGCAACAACACTGAGTTTTACAAGGGCTTTATGCTCGCCGTAGACAGCGTGCGCAAGCAAACGAAGAAGCATATCAACATCTATGCTTACGACAATGGCAATAGCCTACGACTCACCGACAGCATTCTTGCAAAACCGGCTCTGAAACAGATGAACATGATTATCGCGCCATCTGAGTCAAAGCAACTGGCTGCCGTAAACAAATTCTGTAACGAAAACCAAATTGCTTCAATCAATGCACTTTCTGTGAAAGATGAGGCTTATACCAACAATCCTTACGCTTTCCAATCAAACATTCCGCCTTCATTCTTGTCGGCTGAAATATTCGACTGGTTCGACAAGAATTTCAAGGGCTACACCGTGGTGCTTCTCAACGACGAGTCTACTGAAAAGAAGGATATCTATGAGGACCTCACAAAGCATTTCACAAGCAAAAAATATTCATCTATAACGGTGAATGTAAATAGTGAGTTCAGTTACAACGCATTGAGCGACAAACTCAATCCTGGCAAGAAATACGTCATCATTCCTTCGTCAAGCACCAAGGAATCATTGGCACGCATGATGCCTGTGCTTAAGCACCTCAAGCATGAGCGCATCGACATCGACTTCGCACTATTCGGCTATCCAGAATACTGCGCATACCTTCTCGAATATCAAGATGATATGCACAAGGTGAACACATACATCTACTCTCGCTTCTTCTACGATAGCACAAGCGCTCGCACCAAGAGTCTCGAAGCCATCTACCAAAAATGGTATGGTGAGGAAATGCGCTACACCGTGCCTCGCATGGGCCTACTTGGTTTCGACACAGGCATATACTTCCTGTCTACTCTCGCCAAGGGCAACGATCCTTTCGGCAACCGCAATCTGCCTACCTACAATGGCATCCAAACCTCATTCAAGTTTGAACGTACGAGCAACTGGAGCGGATTCATCAACAAGGACTTGATGTTTATCCACTTCACGCCAAACTCTACTATTGAAAAAATGTAATCAATTTACGCACAATGACAAAACATTTTTTATATAGCATACTGCTTTTCGTAGCCCTTTTGTGCAGTGGCAACGCTTCTGCACAAAAGCATTTCCAGTCGAATGTGGCGATTGGAGGCAAAGCTGGTGTAACCCTTTCTAAAGTGAATTTCTCGCCAAGCGTGAAGCAAGGTTGGAATATGGGTCAAACCGCAGGTGTCACATTCCGCTACATGGAAGAAAAGCATTTCGGCCTGATACTTGAAGCCAACATCACACGCGCTGGCTGGAAAGAGAATTTTGAGGACACTGATTTCAACTACTCTCGCACTCTCACCTACCTGCAAGTGCCTATCCTCACGCACATCTACTTCGGCAGCCAAAAGATGAGGGGATTTGTCAATCTCGGTCCGCAACTCGGCTACTACCTTGGCGAATCGATTTCAGCAAATTTCGATTACAAGAACGTGAATTCCGTGCCAGGTTTCCCTACGGAAAATCGATATCTCGACCAACTAACACTTGGCGTGAAGAGCAAATTTGATTACGGACTTGCTTTCGGCGCCGGCACAGAGTTTATTGCCAAGCGCAAACACTCGTTCTCGCTTGAAGCACGATTGTATTACGGCCTTGGTAGTGTCTTCCCAAGCAAGAAGAAAGACACATTCTCGGCTTCGTCAAATATGACACTTTCCATCACACTTGGCTATGCCTTCCGTGTGAAATAAGCCACCATACGACAAACTAAAACTACTAAAATAAGAGTTGCACAAAAATACCGACTCCTTTGGGGGCCGGTATTTTATTATTATCAATATTGCATTGCCATTTTACGAATTGAGGATAAAGAACATCAGGCTTCGGAGCAAATCATAGCCATTCTGTCGCGAACCAACACCCTTGCTTTGCGCGTCAAAGCGTCGTATAGCATCTATGTTGTTCACACATGCAAGCGTGCTGTAGCGCGATGCCGCAGCCGAAAACTTTTGTGCTCTCCAACTCGATTTAGTGCCTATTCGCTCCATTATCTCGTCGGGCGAACCAGTTTTTGCAGTGCGCACCATAAGTATGTTTGCAAACGCATTAAACAAAAATGGAGTCACAGCCTGTACAGGATTATTCTTTGGGTTCTTCTCAAAATAATCAATTATCTTAAATGCTTTCTCTCGATTGCGTGTGAATATCGCATCCTCAAGTTCAAAAATATTATAGTCTTTGCTTATGCCTATGTTTTGCTCAATTAGTTCAGGCGTTATCGCTTTTGTAGCCCCCACCAAGATGCAAAGCTTATCTACCTCACCAAATAGTCGAGCAACATCAGTTCCCACAAAGTCTCGCAACATTGAGGTGGATTTATCATCAATCTTGCAACCCCTGCTCGCCACATACTTATTGATTACATCCATTATCGAGCGTTCGTTCTCTTTCTTCGATTCAAACACAACACCCGTTTCGCTCGCCTTCAATTGCTTCAAAAATTCTGGCGCCTTAATGTTACCACCCTTATTACATATAATCAATATGGTGCTCTTAAGCGGATTTTGGGCATAGAATTTAAATAGTTCCAATCCATTCTCCTTGCTATCACGCACATTTTGGGCTTCGCGCAGCACCACCACCTGGCGTTGAGCCATCACTGGATAACGCTTGCACGCACTTATCACCTGCCTGATATCGGCATCAATACCATAGCTGACGGTGAGGTTAAAATCCTTTTCATCCTCGTCTAACGCAGCATCAATGATTTTATCAGTAAGACTATCTATATAATAAGCCTCTTCGCCTTCAAGCACATATATCGGGCGAAATTGCTTGCGGCTAATCTCTGTCATTAGCCCTATGTATGTAACGCTTTCTTTTTTTGGTGGCATTTCTATGAGTACGTTTTATATATTTTCACTAACTTTACACTTCATACTACAAAATTAATAAATTTAGCAATGCAACTTAATCTACCCGAGCAAAATTTTAAAATAAAAAAGACCCCACAAAATTTGCAAATCTTCGACGCTCTTCGCTCAAAGTACGTTACGCTCACGCCAGAAGAATGGGTTCGCCAAAATTTCGTTGCATTCCTTATCAGTCACAAAGGTTATCCTTCAGCACTGATGAATAATGAGATAGCACTCACGCAAAATGGCATCAAGCGTCGATGCGACACGCTTATAGTAGACCGCAGTGGGCAGCCGCTTGTGATAGTGGAGTATAAAGCGCCAAGCGTGAGCATCACACAGAAGGTATTCGACCAAATTGTGCGCTACAATATGGTGCTACGCGCACGCTGCTTGATAGTTTCTAACGGCATTCAACACTTCTGCTGCCTCATCAACTACGATACCGACAGCTACACTTTTCTCCCCGACATTCCTGAATTCTCCTCCCTACTGTGCGACGAATGATACTTAACAACATTGCGATAAACCAAAAGAATTGCCAACAGAGCATTGTGCTCTATCAGCAATTCTTCTTTTTTATTGTCAATATGGCCGAAGCGTGTTACTTCTTCACGCCACCGAATTTCCCTCCTTTTGCGCCCTTAGTGCCACCTGTCATATTGAAGATATTCTGGTCGTAGCTAACGGTCTTCATGCCTTCTTCACGCTTGCGCTTGATAGCGAGTTGAACCAATTTTTCCATTTCTTCCTCAAACGAGATGCCTGTTCCTTCCCAAAGGTAGAACGACAACGATCCTGGAATTGTATTGATCTCATTCACATATATCTTGCGGCAACCGGTTTCATCAGGTTGGCTTGCGCCCTCAATCATCACGTCTACGCGGCTTACACCGTGGCAAGAAAGCACACGGAACGTTTCACCAGCAAGATATTGTATGCGCTTTGTTTCGCACTCAGGAAGGTCGGCAGGGAATTTCTTTGCCGATGCAGCCATACCTTGCGCGCTCTTTGTTCCGCCCATATATTTGTCGGTGTATGTGAGGATATCTTGCGAAGTCAATGGTTGCTCAAGCACCGACATCTGATAGTCGTCGCAGTCGCCAAGCACCGAGCAGTTTATTTCCTGAAGGTCTTTCACCATATATTCCACCACAATTCGCGAAGAATATTGCTCGGCATTGTCGATTTTCTCTATCAATTGCTCACGATCGTGTGCACAACCGATACCAACCGACGAACCAAGGTTAGCAGGCTTTACAATCACAGGATAACCAAGTTTGCCTTCAATCTTAGCGATCAACTCGTCGCGCTGCGCAAACCACTGCTTGTCGGTAAACCATACGTAGTCAACCACAGGAATATCACACGAAGCAAGAATCATCTTCATAGTGATTTTATCCATACCATTGGCGCTTGCAAGCACATCGCATCCTGCATAAGGAATGCCGATTGTCTGAAGCACACCCTCGAAAATACCATCTTCTACATTCGAGCCATGAAGCACAGGTATCACTACGTCTAATTTCGTAATAACGTCGCTACCAAACATAGGCTTTTTGCTCTTATAAAGATTGTAATCGCCATAGATTGGACGCATATACACCTCCTGACACTTAGCGATAAGAGCGTCCATATCGCGATAGTTCTTTGTGTCAAATAGCATTTCGCCTGTGTACCATTTGCCTTGCTTAGATATGTAGATAGGTGTCACATCATATTTGTCACGGTTGATGGCTGCCATAGCCTGCGACGCTGAGATTACCGAAATCTCATGCTCGGTAGAGCGTCCTCCAAAAAACACACCAATGTTAGTTTTCATCTCTTTGCTTATATTTTTTATTTATTCTATTATCACTTAAATGTATCAGGAAGGTCGTTTTCATATAGCACAGTGTCGCCAGCCTTTGCAAAGCCAAGCATCATCTGCTGTGCTTGAGTGAACGTGTCGGCCACCTTCACTGCATCTGCTGGCATACCCTTTGCCTTGATGCCTTCCAAAATCGCTTCACGATTGTATTGGCCCACCACAATTGCCACATCGCATGTCTCAGCAATGTGTTCGCCAAACAACTTATTGAAGTGCTTTTGCTTATCACCGAGTTCTATCATACCTGGGGTGATTACAATACGTTTGCCGCCTTTCATACCGGCAAGCACATCAAGCGCCATGCGTGAACCATCAGGATTGCTATTAAATGCATCATCAATGATGGTGATGCCCGAAGCAGTGCGCTTCACGTTCAAGCGGTGTTCCACCTGCTCTATTTTGCTCACAGCATACTTGATTTTCTGTTCTGGCACGTCAAGCTTTAAAGCCATTATCACAGCAGCCATAAGGTTGCTGATATTGCATTCTCCCACCAATTTAGTGGTCAGATCTATGCTTCGGCCCTCGCCCACAATGGTGAACGATGTACCTTGTGCGCTATATTGTATGTTCACTGCCTTATAGTCGCCAGTGCTATTTTCGCCCACAGAATAGCGTTTACACTCCACATTGCTCACCTCGCGATTGGCAACGTATTGGAAATCATTGTTCACCACGGCAAAGCCGTCGGCTGGCAAAGCATCCACAAGTTCAAACTTTGTGCGCTGCACATTCTCAATTGTCTTAAACGACTCTAAGTGCTGAGCGCCAACAGCAGTAACGATACCCATCTGAGGATGCACAATATCGCAGATTTCTTTGATGTCACCAATGTTTTTAGCACCCATCTCCACGATAAATAAGTCGTTGTAAGGCTGCATCATTTCTCTCACAGTGCGCACAACACCCATCGGAGTATTATAGCTTCCTGGTGTCATCAGCACCGAATATTTTTCACTCAATATACGGTTGAGATAATGCTTAGTGCTCGTTTTGCCATAACTGCCAGTAATGCCCACCACCTTCATTCCTGGCATACCGGCGAGCAATCGCTTAGCATCGTTTACGAAACTGTTGTTGATTGATTTCTCAACTGGTTTCAGCAACCAGTTCACCGACATTGTGGCAAGATATGAGAATGCGGCAATGCCAAGTGCCACCAACGCAGCTGAATACGCACTTTCTTCCGTAAATGCTGCCACTACGGCCATCGCCGCGGCTGAGAAAAGCAATGTGCCGAAATAGAGGCGTCGCACTCGTTTAGTGAACACCAACGGCTTTTTGCTTTTTTTGCGCAGTACCGACACGGCATTGCACACCAGTGCAATAGCGATAATAATCTGCACATATGGCGACGATTGGAAGAGTGTCGAACCACCTGCCATCAAACACACCATCAAGAGCAGTCTGTGCATATTCACAGAGTCGCAACTTTGCTTAAACCATTTGATATAACGCTCGTTGCGATAGGAGTTTTGCTGCATCATCTGCATATCATACTTCAGCATTACTGCCAAATTAAACACCACCGCTACGGCAAATACTATTATAAAAATACTTACACTCATACCTAAGGATTATTGAGTTTTACTTAAATTCTTTACTCAGGAAACTTCTCAACACAGCCTGATACTGCATCGCATTTTCAAGGAAACTATAGTGTCCACAACCTGGGAACGACACAAGGCCAGCATCCGGAATCAATCGCTCCATTGTCTTGGCATCACTCAGCGGTGTGGCAGTGTCGTTTTCACCCCAAATGAGCAGCGTCGGGCATTTGATGCTCGGCATAAGATGCTTCAAATCTTCATTCACCACACGGCTCATTATGGCGCGCATCTTCGGACTACTATTTTTATAGTCGCTCGAACCTTTTTTCCCTCTTATCACATCCAGTCGGGCCTCACCCTTCTCCTTACCATAAATGGCAAGCACAAGATGCTTCATCAGTTTGTAACTATATACTTTGTAATAATATTTCAGTGTGCGACGAGGCTTCACACCTGCTGCATCAGTGAGAATCAATTTTTTCACTGCGTTTCGCGAGGCATACACAATGCCCACTCTGCCGCCAAACGAGTGACCGAGCAACACAGGATTCTCTATGCCTTCAGCTTTAACAAGTTCTTCTATCAGCTGTGTGTATTGCTCCACTCCCCACACCTCTTGAGGCTCGGTGCTTTCGCCAAACCCAGGGAAATCAACATTATACACTTTCATGTGCGGACTCAACGTGGCTTCAATGCTTGCGAGTGTAGTGTGATTGCAGCCCCACCCGTGCATCAATATCACTGGGTAGCCTTCTCCCTCCACGTTATAGCAGAGTCTAACGCCTTTTGTATCAAGATACTTCTTCATCAGTTTCGATTATCTTTATCGTAGTAAAAACACCGCACAGCGCCAACACGGCACCGCTCTAAGCATTTTTCACTACATCATACAAAATTACTCATTCTACACCAATCCACAAAATTACAGGCCCAATATCAAACCAATTAAATTTTCTTTCCATCTCACCGACGATAGGAATATACTCCGACCACGAAAAAGTTCTCACTTTTTAGCCATTTTTCTCACAATATATTCTTAACTTTGTGATATAACATTGTGATATTTTTCTATGGCAACTGATATAAAATTTGCACTCGTAGTGCCTTGCTACAACGAACAAGAGGTTCTCCCCGACTCCAACACCAAACTAATTAAGGTATTGGAGCAACTTGAGAACGATAAACTCATAGGCAAAGGAAGAATACTCTACATCGATGACGGCAGCAAAGACAACACTTGGCAAATCATCAAGCAACTTTCATCAGAAAGCGATCGTATAATCGGCATTAAACTGGCCCATAATGTGGGTCACCAAAATGCTCTCTGGGCAGGACTGGAAAAAGCGGCTGAAATGAAATTTGACGCTACAGTGAGCATCGACGCCGACCTTCAAGACGACACCGACGCTATTGCGGAAATGGTGAAGCAATACAATGCTGGCTACGATATAGTGTATGGAGTGAGAAAAGAACGTGATACCGACACTTTCTTCAAACGCTTCACAGCGCAATCATTCTACCGACTGATGATGAGCATGGGTGGTGAGATTATTTACAATCACGCCGATTTCCGCCTGATGAGTCTACGCTCACTGCGCGCATTGATTTCCTACCCTGAGCGCAACCTGTTTCTGCGCGGCATGGTAAAGAGCATCGGGTTCCCTTATACATGCGTTTACTACGACCGCAAACTGCGTCTTGCCGGTGAGTCGAAATACCCATTGGCGAAGATGATAAACTTTGCATTCGATGGCATCACATCATTCTCCGTTAAGCCCCTCCGCCTCATCACAAGCATAGGCATTCTGTTTATGGTGATCTCGGCAGCCTTCATCATCTATGGCTTAGTGAGATATATCACACACTCTGTAATCGAAGGTTGGACTTCGTTGATGCTTTCCCTATGGTTTATTGGCGGCGCAATTCTCACCAGCCTTGGCATTATAGGCGAATATGTCGGCAAAATCTACCGCGAAGTGAAGTGCCGCCCTCGCTATTTCATCGAGGAGACGATAGAGAAGAGCGACGACTAAACTTATACAATGTCACATAATCTCGCACATCGCACCCCTTCAGATTGCTGCGATAAACGAGCGAGAAATCATAGTCATTATGCCTTGCCCAAAACGGCGAGGCATCTTTTTCCGGCAACAACACATAGCCACTTTCAGGGTGTGAAACCTCAAACAACCCTACACGATTGCCCGAATAAAAATCTATGATGAAAAAGCGCATCATATCTATTCCTACATACGAATAGATTGGGCCCTTCGGAAGAAGGCTTATAACTTTTTCAGTGGTCGCCCTGTCGGCTTTTGCATTTAGCACTATAGGCTGATATGTAGAATCAAGCGACAGGAATATTGCCATAACAAGCAACGGAGCAAGATAATATTTCAATTGTGTATATCTCTCATATATCAAGCACCTCAACTCAAATAGCAGTATAGGCAACACTATTGCAAGCATTTGCAACAGGTTGACGTTGCTTGCGCGTATAGCATCAACATAAAGCTGCACCGAGGCAAACGACTCGGCCGTGAAGCTGCTATACTTGATAGTCACAAACAGCACAAAAAGTATCTCGTATGCCCGGCCAAGTATCTGGATGAATATCGCTACCGCTTTATGCTTATTCTCAACCAGATATTTCATCAATTCTGCCAAGAAATATGCCACAAACGGATACATCGGCATCAAATAAACACTGCGTTTGCTCTTTGGAATGCAATAAAACACGAAGATCAACACCAACGCGAGCAGCGAATACAGACGGGTATCATCCATCCCGCCAATCCACGCTTTCAATCTGCTCCAAAGATTATCAAGCGAAGGTTTTCTCACGCCCTTCACAAAGAAGAGGCTTATCAACACGAGTATGGTATATGGCGCAAAGCCTGCCACCAAAGTCATCACATTGTAGTACCAAGGATTGACGTGAGAGTCATACGACATCGTGCCTGTGAAACGTCCAAAATTCTCCTCCATCACAAGGTCTACAAATTGTTGTCCTCCCTGTTGATAAGCAGCAAGATACCACACAGCAGGCAACACAAGCGAGCCAAGACCTATGGCCGAGAGTCGCAAAAAAGAATACCAAAAGCCCTTACCTCGCAGAAGCATAAACACGCCAGTGACAAGGCATGGCAAAACCATTCCCACCGGGCCCTTTGTGAGCACAGCCGCACTCATCAAGAGCATGCTAATCACAGGCACACCCTTGCATTGCCGTTCTACCCAACGATAAAGCAAATACATAGCCATCACCATGCACGCAGTGAGCACCATATCCACACGGCAAGCCACACCTGCACGATGCACCTCGAAGTTAGTAAACGTGAGCAACGCTGTGAGTAGCGCCAAGCTTTCGCCTCTGCGACGACGATAAAAAGCAAATGTGGCAACAGTCATAGCAATCAATGCCACTGCCGAAGGGAAACGCGAAGTATATTCATTCACCTCGCCCACCACCGCCGAAGCAGCAGCTATGCACCAATGGAAGAATGGTGGCTTGTAGGCTATGTCACACCCATTGTCTGTGGGCAAAATCCAGTTTCCGCTATCAAGCATCGTCACCGACACAATAGCCTCACGGGGTTCGCCCTTGGTGTAAAATTCAGTATAGCCAAGAAAGGTGAGCAAAGTCACGCAACCAATGGCAAAAAGCATCAAATGAGTCTTATACTCTCGCATACGTTTTTATTCTGAGGTTTCGTTTTTACAAGAATAACCTGCGAGGTTGAAACCGCGCATAAAGTCGGATGGCGCCATACGCTTCTTTCCCGACAACTGCATCAACAGCACCTCAAGTGCTCCGTCGGCACAACCAATCATCAGATGTTTGCTATCGAAGCGCAATTCACCAGGATTAAGCTTCACATCATTTATCGGTTCGCTTGTCTGGAATATCTTGAAACTATACAAGTTTGTGCCATCGGTAATCACGGTCCACGCAGCTGGATATGGCGACAAACCGCGAATGTGGTTATACACCTGTTCTGCTGGCTTGTTCCAGTCTACAAGGCAAGTGTCCTTAAAGATTTTTGGCGCTGGAGTAGCCTCAATGCCCTGATTGCACAATTCATCTTGCGAAATAGGCTTAACACTGCCATGGAGTATCGCCTCAACAGTCTCTATCACCATATCCGCACCGAGCATCATCAAGCGATCGTGAATGTCGCCAACATTGTCAGTGCGAGAGATTTCTATCTTGCGCTGTTGGATTATATCACCTGTGTCAATCTCATGCTTCAGGAAGAATGTGGTTACACCAGTTTCCTTATCGCCATTCATCACAGCCCAATTGATTGGTGCCGCACCACGATATTTAGGCAACAACGACGCGTGCAGATTGAATGTGCCCATCGGCGGCATATTCCACACCACTTCGGGAAGCATTCTGAATGCAATCACTATCTGCAAATCAGCCTTCAAAGAGCGCAGCTCTTCCACAAACGATTCGTCCTTTAGGTTGACCGGTTGAAGCAGCTTCAGGCCGTGAGCCACCGCATATTCCTTAACAGGGCTTTGAAACATTTTGTGGCCTCTACCAGCAATCTTATCTGGCATAGTCACCACTCCAACAATATTATATCCGCCTTCTACCAAGCGGCTCAAACTTTCTACTGCAAAATCTGGTGTACCCAGAAACACTATCCTTAAATCTTTCTTTTCCATACTTTCTCAATCGTCAGTGAAGTGCTTCAACACACTTCTATATGAATTAAATATCTTTGATTTCGACACAAAGCCCACATACTTGCCACTTTCATCCACCACTGGCAAGTTCCAAGCATTAGTGTCGTCGAATGTCTTCATCACCTTCTCCATAGGCATTCCTATCTCAATCTTTGCAGGTGGCATCGACATAAACTTGCTCACCTTCATCTTCTTATACAAGTCGGTGCGGAACATTATATTCCTTATATCGTCGAGCAACACCACACCTTTCAAATTACCTTCAGAGTCTGTCACAGGAAACAGGTTGCGATGCGATTGCGAGATCACTTGCACCATCTGCTTCAGGTCCATATCGGGATGCACCGTCATAAAATCGGTCTCTATCACATTGTCTATTTTCAACAAAGTGAGTACTGACTTATCCTTTTCATGCGTGAGCAACTCTCCGCGCTTAGCAAGACGCTTGGTGTAGATGCTATATTGCGAGAATATACGCACTGTGCCATAAGAGATTGCCGAAACTATCAGCAGTGGCAAAAACAGTTCATAGCCGCCAGTCATCTCGGCGGTCAAGAAGATTGCCATCAGCGGAGCATGCATTACACCGCTCATCACACCTGCCATACCTGCAAGGGCAAAATTCTTTGTAGACAACGACACATCAACAAATCCTATATGATTCATCAAATAAGCGAAGAAGAAGCCCGACATACAGCCAACATAAAGCGACGGTGCAAACGTACCACCCACACCGCCACCACCATTTGTGGCACTTGTGGCAAACACTTTGGCAATGATAATCATTCCGATGAATATACAGATATACACCACATCATTACGGTGGCTATAGAATGCACTATTATCAAAAATTTCTGATACATTACCGTTAAGAAGCATATTTATTGGCTCATAGCCTTCACCGTAGAGTGGAGGCAACAGGTAGATGAGCAAACTCAATATCACCGAACCGACAGCAAATTTCACCCAAGGGCTCTTAAACTTGCTGAACATCTTCTCCATCAAACCCATGGAACTGGTGAAATACAACGACACAAGTCCGCAGAACAATCCAAGCAATATCACATACGGAATGCCAGATGTATAGAATCGCTCGCTCTGCGAGAAGAAGAATTCCAGATTATAGCCTGTATAGACATACGACACCGTGGCACCTGCCACTGCTGCCAATATCAGCGGCATCACCGACGAAGCGGTTAGGTCGAGCATCAACACCTCAACGGTGAATAACACACCTGCAATAGGCGCCTTGAAGATACCGGCTATACCTGCAGCCGCTCCACAGCCCACAAGCACCATCAGTGTTCGTGGCGACAAGCGAAGCATTCCACCAAGATTCGACCCGATTGCTGCACCAGTATACACTATTGGGCCCTCGGCTCCTACCGATCCACCAAAACCGATGGTGATGCTACTGGCCACCAACGACGTGTACATATTATGAAATTTCAATCGGCTTTTCTTCTGCGAAATAGCATATAGCACCTGAGTGACACCGTGCGAGATATTGTCCTTCACCACATATCGTACATATATTCCCACGATGAATATACCCAAGATTGGGGTAATCAAGTAGATATAGTTGTCTTGCGAAATAGAGAGGTGCGACATCAGCATCGATGAGATAGAACCAATAAGAGTCTTCAGCAACACTGCAGCAAGACCAGAAGCAACACCCGTGAGTACTGCCAATATCACCACACACTGCGCTTCGGAGATATGCGCTTCTCGCCATTGCAGAAATCGCATCATCAATCCGTCTTCACCCGACTTATTATCTTTAATCTTACTATACAACTTCATTTATATACCTCTTCCGTTAATTACAGTTTTCACCGTGTAAATCAAAATCTTCATATCGTTTGCTATGGATATGTTCTCCAGATAAAGCAAGTCATACTTCAATCGCTCTATCATTTCATCAACATTCTTCGCATAGCCATATTTCACCATTCCGAGCGATGTCACTCCTGGTCGCACCTTGTGCAGCAATGCACAATACGGCACTCGCTCCATCATCTGTTCCAAATAGTATTCCCTCTCAGGGCGTGGGCCTACAAGCGACATTTCGCCTTTAAGCACATTCAGAAATTGCAAAGTCTCATCAATGCGGTATTTGCGCATCCAACGACCCACCTTTGTGATACGATCATCATCATCCGACGACAATCGAGGCTTTCCGTCAGCCTCCGCATCCACCCTCATACTTCTGAACTTATATATCATAAAAGGCTTATTATGAAGCCCTACGCGACGTTGTTTAAATATCACAGGACCAGGAGAATCGAGCTTAATCAGTATCGCAACGATAACATAAAACGGAGCCAAAAGCACTAGCAGAAGTGCCGACACCACGATATCGTAGAAGCGCTTCATACTGCGCGTGCAATCGCTCATGTCGCTACCTGTCATATCCACAAGCGGCTCACCGATAAACTGCTGCAATTTCACTCTCGAAAGCACAATATCGGCCATCGTTGGATTGACTTTTATCGGCAGATTGAGTTTGAATAAGCAATTAATGGTGTCGAGGGCGGTGCGAGTGTCACTGCCATTAAGCGACACAATCAATTCCTTCACATCAAGGCGCTTACAGACCTCCTCGATATCCTCCATACGATAAGAGTCCTTATATTTCTCAGAATCACCGGCTATTTCAACATAGCCAACCACCCTGTTGCCAATGCTCTCCTTCGACGTGTTCAACTTGTTGCCCAAGCGTCGGGCCTCAATGCCCGAACCAATCACAAGGGTATTAAACTGCCAATCGCGATTCTTTATTCGGCGCGAGGCGTGCGATGTGATTAGATAGCGAACACCATACACCATCACAAACAGAAGCATCACCAGCAGAAGTATCATCTCATAGTTATACGCCCTATCGTTTGCCATATCGTTGACCAACGCCACAAGGAATATTATGAGCGAATTAACCAGCGCGCTGCTTATGGTTACGAAAAACTCTTGCAATCGCGATTTTCGGAAAACCTCATTGTAATAACCCGACAGCGTATACACAAGCATCATCACCATCGGGAAAAAGAACAACCCCGTTGTTACCGCTGGCGTAGAGATAAACTGGTGAAAACTATGGTGACCTTGCGATAGCATCAAATCGCGATTGAGTGCATATCTAAGGAATGTATAGACCCACCAAGCCAATGTCGACGACAAAAAATCGCCAATTACATACTTAGCCCGTTGAAGTCCTTCACTTATCACTCGCCGTTATTATCTTATAATCTTAAATGTGCCGTCGCAACCAAGTTTCAGTATATTAGATGACTTATGAGGAGCATTATCATCCTGGCGATATTTCACCACATAATCCACACCTTGCTTGATTTCATCTTCTATTTCTGCAAACGTTGGCGCCGAGCGATGGCCGCTGATGTTTGCCGAAGTCGACACTATCGGTTTGCGGAATCTTGCGCAGAGAGTCTGAGAGAATCGCTCGTGCGAGATGCGTATACCCACGCTATCATCATCGCCAAGTAGATTCTTTGCCAGATTATATGCGCCATCATAGATGATAGTGAGCGGTTCCACTGCCACATCTATCAATTCATAAGCCATTTCAGGCACATCCACCACATAATGGTCGAGATGATCTGCCGAGTCAAGAAGCACAAGCATAGCCTTGTTGTCGGCACGACGTTTCAAGTCATACACTCGCTTCACAGCCTCCTCGTTTGTGGCATCACACCCAATACCCCAAATCGTATCGGTTGGATACAATATCAAGCCACCCTTATTGAGCACCTCGATACACTTTTTTATATCATCGTCGATTTGCATCACAATTCTCCTTTTTCCACTAAATAAGCTTGCACGTCAAGTGCTGCATGGCATCCCATTCCGGCTGCCGACACGGCTTGGCGATAAGTAGGATCTGCCACATCGCCTGCAGCAAACACGCCTGGCACATTTGTGGCTGTGCTCTTACCCTTCACATCTATGTAGCCATGTGCATCCAAGTCGATTTGACCACCAAGGAAGTCGGTGTTTGGCTTATGACCGATTGCAAGGAAGAATCCATCAATATCAATGTCGAGCGTTTCTTCCTTATCAGTACCCTTAAATTTCACAAGGTGTGCGCCTTCCACTCCGTTTTCGCCAAATAAGCCTAGGGTATTGCAATTAAACAATATCTCAATATTTTCTTTTTCTTCAACACGCTTCTGCATAATCTGAGATGCACGCAAATAGTCCTTACGCACAATCATATACACCTTCTTAGCGATGTTGCTCAGATAGCTTGCTTCCTCGCATGCGGTGTCGCCGCCGCCTACTACTGCCACCACCTTGTTGCGATAGAAAAATCCATCGCATGTGGCACACGCCGACACTCCTTGTCCGGCATATTTCTTTTCATCGGCAAGGCCAAGATATTTTGCCGACGCGCCTGTAGCAATAATCACTGTTTGCGCTTCAATTTCCTTATCGCCGTCAACTTCTGCGACAAATGGCGACTTCGACAAGTCAATAGACGTAATCTCGCCCTCACGAACTCGCGAACCGAATTTTATGGCTTGTGCCTTCATATTCTCCATCAACCCAAAACCGTCGATGCCGTCGGGGAATCCTGGAAAATTCTCAATTTCTGTAGTCACTGTGAGTTGGCCACCTGGCTGTATGCCTTCAAGTAGCACATTATCAATATTGGCACGCGAAGCATAAATTGCTGCCGTGTAGCCTGCAGGGCCAGAACCAATTATCAAACACTTCGTTTTTTCCATATCTTATGTCTATTATTATATTATTATCTTAAATCAATTATCTCTGCGTCGGCAGGCACATCCTTTTTGTTGAATCGGAATGTAGACTCACCAAGTGAAACCACCTTATAGTTGCTAATCTTAGTGGTGTAAGTTGCGCCGCTTTTCATTTCAAAGTATGCTTTGCTGATGTTGTAACTGCCGTTTGTGACATATAGCAATATCTGCTTTATCTCATTCGACTTCAACTTCGGAACAAGCTTCAATGTGTAATATCCTGGCACTTGCGTGTATGCCTTATACACATAGCACGATTTCTTCATCGACGACAAAGCAACGTAAGGATTGCTCATCTGCATATCCTCCACGGTTGGAGTTGTGATATTCACTTCGCCAGTGGCTGTGGAATACGACCATTGCGTTTTGCCATCAAACCAACATTTCACGTCGGCTGACAGTATTCTGAACTTGTTGCCAGACATCTCAATCTTTCCACTTGAGACTCCCTGCGACGAACTCACAGAGAAATCGGCACTCACGCCCTTTGCACTATTGTATGTAGCAATGGCGCGATTGAGAACGTTCTCTGCATTCTGCGCCGACACGCCAATGAATGCAAACATCGACAAAAACCATAGTATCACTATTCTTATCATAACGTCATCCTCCTTTTTTATTTACCTAAGACCATATCTATCTCCGATGGTGTCATCAGCACCTTGCGAGGCTTGCCGCCTTGCGACGTACCCACAATGCCTGCGGCCTCCATCTGGTCCATAATTCTGCCTGCTCGGTTATATCCGATGCCAAATCTGCGTTGCAGCGATGATGTAGACGCATAATCGCTTGCTGCAATAAATTCAAGCGCTTCCTCGAACAATGAGTCGCGTTCAAAGTTACTTCGGCTGCCACCCTCGCCCATTTCGCCATCGTCTGAATCGGTGTTGATTGGTTCAGGCAAACGATACGCCTCACTATAGCCAATCTGCGAAGCCACGTATTCACAGATAGTATTAACCTCAGGAGTATCAACAAATGCGCATTGCACTCGCACAATCTCACCATCTGCCGAGAAGAGCATATCGCCCTTACCGATAAGGTGTTGCGCACCTGAGCAGTCAATGATTGTACGGCTATCTTGCATCTGCGAAACGCGGAATGCTATGCGGCTTGGAAAGTTGGCCTTAATCAAGCCAGTGATAGTCTTTGCATCAGGGCGTTGAGTAGCCAAAATCACATGGATACCAATTGCACGGGCTTTTTGTGCCAAACGCACAAGCGGTGTTTCGATTTCCTTGCCCGATTGCATAATCAAGTCGCAGAACTCGTCGATTACGAGCACAATATATGGCATATATCTATGTCCGTTGTTAGGATTGAGCTGATGCTTGATAAATCTTGCGTTGTAATCCTTGATATTGCGTTCGCGCGCCTTCTCAAGCAGTTTGTAGCGGTCTTCCATCTCTGCCACAAGCGAATTGAGTGTAGGCACCACCTTCTTGGCATCGGTGATGATTGCACGGTCTTCTTCTGGCAATTTTGCCAAATAGTGATGCTCGAGAAGTGCATATAGGCTAAATTCCACACACTTTGGGTCGACAAGCACAAATTTCAGTTCGGCAGGATGCTTCTTATATAGAAGCGATGTGATAATCGCATTTAGCCCGACTGATTTACCTTGACCTGTAGCACCTGCCACAAGCAAGTGTGGCGTCTTGGCGAGGTCGGCCACTACCACTTCGTTTGACACGGTACATCCCAATGCTATCGGGAGCGCAGCTTTCGACTCTTGGAAGGCTTTCGACTCAATCACCGAGCGCATCGACACAATCTGTGGCTCACGGTTTGGCACTTCAATTCCCACCGTACCTTTGCCTGGCACTGGGGCAATAATGCGAATGCCCTTGGCAGCAAGGCTCATGGCAATATCATCTTCAAGGGCCTTGATGCGTTGAATGCGTGTACCTTCTTTCGGCACGATTTCAAACAATGTGATTGTTGGACCAACGGTCACCACAATGCTGTTAATCTCAATGCCGTAGTTGAGCAAAGTGCGAGTGATGAGTTCCTTATTCTCTTCTTGCTCTTTCACATCGATGCTCACACGCGATGTGCCATAAGACTTCAGCAAATCAATGGTTGGAAAACGGTATTTCGACAATTCCTTTGTTGGATCATACACATCCTCCACTGGAGAATCGCTCTTTTCTATCTCATCAGCCTTGTTGATCACGAAGCCTGATGGAGCTTCTTCAACTTTTATAGGATCAATTTCTTGTGTTTGCTGAGGAGTTACACCAGCTGGTTCAGCGGTTGCTTGCGTCGATGGTGTCACCTGACGCGGAGCCTGAAAAGGGTGCAAAGCTTCATTTTCAACCACCTGTTGTGGTGCCGCATGTTGTGGCTGACGACGATTTTCACTCAAGTCGCCCATGAAATCCGACAACGGCACTTCGCCCACAGTATCTTCTTCCTTGCCAGCACTTCTGAAATGGCGAGATTTTTGAATTGCATTGCGAGTATAATTGTAGATACCAGATAAAGTGTTATAAAACACAAACACCCATATCATCGCTATCACTATATTCACCATTATCATGCCATAGACACTGGTGTAATCTATTAGCAGTTTATTGAGATAATATCCAATGTTTCCGCCTATGTTAAAGAAGGCAAGATCCATATTATACGTTAGCGCACCTGCAACCATTGAAAACGAGAACACACTCAGCAATGACAAGAATGTGTATTGCAGAAAAAAAACATGTCCCTCTTTGAGCAATCGGAATGCAATAACAAAACTCCATAGCACAATGATAAACGCAGCTAAACCCACACCATTCTCGATGAACAGGTGTGAAAGATACGCTCCGAATATTGCGCCTTTATTGCCTATATTTTCCGCGTCTTGCTGGGCAACGGCTGTGTTGATTACCTCGCTTTGATCGCCTGCGCCTGCCACAAAAAATGAGATACACGACAACAGCAGGTATACACCGAAAAAACCGATTATCACGCCCAACGCTACTCGCGTACGGCGCAACATCAGCATCGACTGCATCTTTCCTACGACGCCCTTCGACTTTGCTTTTTCACCATTTTTATCGCCATTGGTATTTCTTCCGAATGGCACATTTCTTATATCTGGGTTAAATGAATCGTTTTCCACTCTGTTACTCATTGTTTCCTACAAAAATACAAAATTAACTTCTTAAAACCTATTTTTCTCCGTATAACATCATCAATTATTCTTCCAAAATCCGCGAGTGAAAATTATCAGCACTGTGAACAACTCAAGACGTCCGGCAAGCATGTCAAATATCAGCACACTCTTGCTCACATCACACAGCGTGGTGAACGAACCGTCAACGCCAGTTACGCCGCAACCCAAACCGATATTGCTCATGGCCGAGAGCGAAGCAAAGATTGCATCAAAAACCGGCATCCCAAACAATGTGAGAATAGCTCCACTCACAGTCACAAGCATAGCGTAGGTTGAGAGAAACGCCACTGCCTTTGCATACACATCATCGCTCACCACCTTATCATTTATCCTAATGAGTTTCACCGTATTAGGATGCATTAGGTGATAAATCTGTATAGATGTATTTTTGAGCAACAGCACCAGACGATCAATCTTCGCGCCACCAGAGGTTGAGCCCGCCGATGCTCCAAATATCATCACAATGAAGAATATATAATTCACAAAACCTCCGTAGGTCTCGTGCTCAAACGCACTAAATCCCGTAGATGTAGCGGCAGAAATTGTTTGGAAAATACCGCTCAAAAACGCGTTAGTTCTTTCACCAGGCTCGCTGTGCAGCATCACCTTGATGCCTACCATTGTGCCAATAATCAAGAAGTATGCGGTCATCCATCGGAAAGTGTCGTTCTTAAACACAGCCTTCCTGTCGCCCTTGGCAAAACGATATAGCAACTGAAAGTTCATACCACACAAAAACATAAACACTCCCACTACCACTATCACATACGTTGAATTCCAATACGCGATACTATCGTTCTTCGTAGAGAATCCTCCGGTAGATGTGGTGGCAAGCGTATGGTTGAGGGCATCAAAGAAGTCCATCGGCCCAGCCCACAACAGGAAAAACAGCACCACAGTGAGCACAATATACACCACCCACAGGCTTGTGGCTGTCTGGCTCACGCGCGGACGCAATTTGTCGTGTGTGATACCAGTTACCTCGGCATTAAACAGCTGCACGCCTCCCGTGTGATTCAGCATAGGCAGCACAGCAAGGGTAAACAGAATTATACCCATGCCACCAAGCCAATGTGTGATAGAGCGCCACAATAATATGCCGTGAGGCGCACTCTCCACATTGTCTATCATCGTAATGCCCGTGGTTGAAAAACCGCTCATCGTCTCAAAATAAGCGTCTACCACGCTGGTCAATGTTCCCGAGAACAGGAATGGCAGACTGCCAAAAACCGAAAGCACAACCCACACCGAAGCCGTGAGCAGCAAACCCTCGCGTGTGCGCATGCTTGTGCGCTGAGCATGTATGCCGAATGTCATCAGCACACCCGAAAATAGCGTGATGCCAATGGTCATCAAGAATGCTTTCACGCACCCCATCTCTCCATAGATCAACGACGCTATCATAGGGAATGCCATAAACACCGACTCTATCATCAAGAGCCAGCCTATCACCTTTGCCACCATCGCGACATTGAGCGACACTCCCCTTTTTTCACCTTTAGTCATCTTTTTTACCTTAATTTTTCACTCGTCAATTAAACCATTTTTCGAGTTTATGCATCGAACCCGACAGGCTAAACACCACCACGTGGTCGCCTTGTTTGAGTTCTGTATTACCTTGCACCAAATAGCCCACGCCATCTCTCACAAGGCCGGCAATGGTCATTTCGCGTGGCAACTTCAAATCTTTCACCAACGATTTTGTTACCTTTGAACCTTCTTTCACCACCATCTCAGTCACCTCAGCATCGGCGAGTGCAAGACACTTAGCGTTGCTATCGTCGCTATCAATCAGCATTTGGAATATCTTACTTGATGCCAACAACTTCTTATTTATAATGGTACCTATATTCAAGCCTTCTGCCTCTGAGATAAATTGTATGTTCTCCACCTCGGCAATAGTCTTTTTCACACCATATTCCTTTGCCGTCAAGCAACCGAGGATATTTGTTTCCGAACTATCGGTCAGAGCCACAAAAGCGTCATAACTTTCAAGGTTTTCATCACGGAGGATATCATTGTCGCGACCATCGCCATTCACGATATGGCAATCAGGCAAGCTAAATGCCAAGTCGTGGCAGCGAGCCTTATCCATATCAATAATCTTGAAATCATATTTGCCATCCGATAGGCGAACCAGTCGCTTTGCGATACGGCTACCGCCCATAATCATTATCTTACCGATCTTCGTCTGGCGTTTGCCGCACATATCTATCACTCTGTCGAGATACTCTTGCTTCGAAGCTATATACAGGATATCGTTCTCGCATATAATATCGTCGCCTCGAGGGATGATTGTCTCATATTTTCGCTTAATGGCGCAGATGTGCATAAATCCCGAAACATTCTGGCTATCGCGCAGTTTCATACCGAGCAATTTGGCATTGCTACGCAATTTCACGCCCACTACTATTAATTCGCCATTAAACATTTCAAACCAGTTTCTCACCCAAGTGTGCTTCAGCGACATCATCATCTCTTCTGCCGCCAAATACTCTGGGTAAATAAGGTCGTCTACACCTAAGCTTGTGAAGAAACTCTTATTCTCTGCTTTGAAAAATTCATAGTTATCTATTCTTGCCACAGTCTTCTTTGCGCCGAGGCTTTTTGCCATTGAGCAAGCAAGAACATTATTAGTTTCAAAAGGCGTAACAGCGATAAACAAATCACAATCTCGCATATCCACCCTCTGAAGCACTTCAAACGATGTGGGACGACCCACAAAGGTTATAAGATTTTGATTTTCAAGCGCAGCAAGTTTCGCCTCGTCCTTATCAATCACATATATATCATGCGATTCGTTTGATAAGAGAGTCGCCAAGTGGGTTCCCACTTCTCCTGCACCAACAATTACAATCTTCATCCTTTAATATTTATTATACACATCTTTCAACATATTCTTTATCTGAGCCTTGCTCACGCCGCAATACTCTCGCAACTGTGACACAGTGCCTTGACAAACAAATTCGTCGGGCAAGCCCATTTTATACACTCTCGTTTTATCGCCGTGTTCGTTCATCCAGTCCACTACTGTAGTGCCCAAACCGCCTCTGATAGTGCCGTCTTCCACGGTCACCACTGCGCTGTAGTTTTTGCCCACTTCTTCAAGGATGCCCTCATCAATCGGCTTCAGGAAAATCATATCGTAATGAGCCACATTTATGCCCTCTCCACGCAATTCTTCCACCACTTCTGCCACGTCGCTTCCAAACGGGCCAATGCTCAGCACTGCCACCTTCTCACCGTTGCTCATCTTGCGCCCCTTGCCGATTGGCAACAACTGCATTTCGTTGTGCCATGCGATGAGTTTGCCTGCTCCACGAGGATAACGAATTGCCATAGGCCCATGCTCCACCTTGTCGGCGGTGTAAAGCAGATTTCGCAAGTCGTGCTCATCTATCGGCGAACTGATAGTCATATTCGGCACACAATTGAGATAAGCCAAGTCAAAGGCACCGTGGTGCGTAGCTCCGTCCTCTCCCACCAATCCGGCACGGTCAAGGCACAACACTACTGGAAGATTTTGAAGCGCCACGTCGTGTATGATTTCATCATAAGCTCGCTGCATAAACGATGAGTAGATGCAGCAATATGGTTTCAGCCCATCTTTTGCCAAGCCTGCCGAGAATGTCACGGCATGTTCTTCGGCTATACCTACGTCAAATGCGCGTTGCGGGAAAGCCTCCTGCATATATGTCATAGAGCATCCTGTAGGCATAGCTGCCGTGATACCCACTATTCTGTCATCCTCTTTGGCGAGCTCCACAAGGGTCTTACCGAACACATCTTGAAATTTCTGAGGCTTCGGGCTACCATCATTCGAAGTAATACGCTTCCCAGTAACCTTGTCAAATTTTCCTGGAGCATGCCATGTGGTAGGGTCTTTCTCTGCTGGCTCATAACCCTTGCCCTTGCGCGTGCGCAAATGTATGATGCACGGGCCCTTCAGTTCCTTGAGTTCCCTAAACACGCTCACAAGTTTCACCACATCGTGTCCGTCGAATGGCCCAAAATATCTTATATTAAGACCTTCAAATATATTTTGCTGATTGCTCAACAACGCCTTCACGCTATTGCTGAATCGGAGTATCAAGCCCCTGCCGTGATCATTGATAAGCTTATGACGCAAGCAATATTGATAGATTTTCATCTTGAAATCGTTATACTTGCGCGAAGTGTTGAGATGCGACATATATTCGCCAAACGCACCCACACTCTCATCTATCGCCATATCATTGTCGTTCAGCACAATCATCAGGTTGTTTCTGTTGATCGACGCATTATTGAGAGCTTCGAATGCCAGACCGCCACTGATTGATGCATCGCCTATCACTGCCACCACGTTGCGATTAGCACCGGGTGTCAATTCCGAGGCTATCGACATACCCAAAGCTGCGGAAATCGAATTTGATGCGTGGCCTGCTATAAACGAGTCGTATTCACTCTCCTTAGGGTTAGGAAAACCACTCAAGCCATTCATCTTGCGATTATACTCAAAAGCATCTCGTCGGCCCGTGAGAATCTTATGACCGTAAGCCTGATGGCCAACGTCCCACACTATTCTGTCGTATGGCGTATCAAACACATAGTGCAACGCCACCGTGAAATCTACAGCACCCATACTTGATGCAAAGTGTCCGGGATTGACCGAAACAGAGTCAATCAAAAAACCGCGCAACTCCTTGCACACGTCTGGCAACTTCTCTATTGGCAACTTGCGCAAATCGGCAGGACTATCGATTTTCGACAATAGCGGGTAATTCTTATTTATGTATTCTTTATCCAAACCTCTTATTGTTAAGCGTTTCTACTTGTTATGACACGATTCGCGTCTTCTCTCTACAATCCTTCTCGCTTGTTTCGTTTATACTTCTTATACAGAGGCACAAACACTATAATGCCCGATGCCACGATTGTGAATATCTCATAAGCACCGATATGCGCTGCACGAGTGAGCAGTAAATAGCACAAAACAAGCCATAAAACGACTATAAATCCAAAACGTATTATCTGTGATGTTCTCATCTGTCATTTCATATTCTTTAACAAGCAAAATTAACAAAACATTTCGACATATAAAACAGCCAGTTTCCAACATTACAGAAATAATGCTTCATAAAACCGAATATAAATAAAAAAGCACGAAACCGTTTTTATTAGTTCCATGCTTTTATTCAATATCTTCAACCTTAGTTACGCCTCTTTCTTTCCAAGAATTTCAAGAGCCATATCTAAAATCTGAGTGTCGTCGAGAACAACATATCCGCCATCAGGACCTGGTTCGATATGCAAACCACAATTCTTACCAGTTTCATAATTTGTTCCACCGAAATAGTTTCTCACGGTTTGGTCTGTTACGTTCAATTGGTCAGCAATTTTGTGAACTGATCCAGATGGTAATGATTCCTTAATACGACGAAGCTCATTAAAAGTTATAGTTTTAGCCATGATATATAATTAATTTAGAAGTTAATATTTTATGAGTTGTCTCACAATTTATTTTCTCTATAAAATTATCACTTATCTTTTTAATCACAAAATTATTTCAAAGAAATTTTATATTTAAATTTTATAAAAAATCGCAACTATCAGTATTACTGCTATATTCGTGATTACCGAATAACACAAAATTTTTGTTTCTTTTTCCGAAAAAAGCAAATCAATGTGCAATCTGCTCGCCAAAATGCGTATTATTTTGTTCACCAATGCTGCCATTGCCATTCCTATAATGCCTCCGCACATGATATCACCAGGATAATGCACGCCCAAATATATTCGTGTATACGACACTATCACTGCCCAAATCGTCATCGTGAGACCAACCATGCGATTGCGGAAAAGCAAAGTCACAAGCATTGCCACACCAAACGAATTGGCTGCATGGCTTGACACAAATCCATACATTCCACCACGGTAGTCATTTAATACGTATGCCATCAGATGCTCGGTGTGCGACGGGCGAAAGCGGCACACAAGTGGCTTAATAATCGACGATGATATCTGGTCGCTAAGTGTAATGGTCAACGCTACAGCCAACACAAGAAGCGCAAACTGTTTCCACCCCTTGCGACAGGCGATGTAGACAAACGCCAACACCATCAGCACATAGGCCCATTTGCCGGTCATCAGCCACATCACACTGTCGGCATATCCGCAGTGCCACCCGTTGAGAGACGAGAACGCCACTTCGTCAAGATGTTGCAACTGGCTAATAATCGACATATTTTATACAGTTTTCTTATTATTAGATTTCCTTTACGTCGTCAGCCTTTATCCAGGCTCTATGACTATCGGCGGTTCTCACGTCAAGCCACTTAACGGCGCTCTTACCCTCTCCGTTTTTCACACTGTCGAGAACTTCCACCTTAAATCCTTCGTTGAGCAGGAATGCCTCTTCAGTCTTATCCTTTGGTTGACGTGGCGAGGTGCTAAGCGTAGACGAAGGAACCACAACGATGGCATATTTATTTTCGGCGGTATGGCTCTTTGCCATAAATGTGAATATCAATGTAATCACCATAAGCACAAGCACTGCGCCACCACCAAAAAAGCCAATTTTTCTAATCATCACATTGTCCATAAAAATATATGCCAACAATGCCACGATAAATATCAAAAAGAATACTGCCGATATCACTGCCCAAGAGTTTGATGAACGGCCAAGCACCCAATTAGTGAATTTATCGGTAAAGAACGATGCGCCATCGTCAAGACGCACATTTGCCTTGTCATTTACAAACTCCAAGTTGTTGCGCGCTTCTTCGTTGTCTGGATCAAGCTTCAGGGCTTTCTCATAATACAATATCGCATCACCCAAATTGCCCATGCGGTAATATGAGTTGGCAATGTTATAATAAAGGTCGCTCGACGTGCCATATTGAGCAGCGGCCTTTTCATACAATTCTATTGCCTTGTCGTAGTGGTCTTTTTCGTATTCGCTGTTGGCTTGTTTCACCAAGTCTTGAGCGAACACCATATTCATGCCCACAATATATAATACTAATGTATAGAATATCTTCTTGCCCATTATTTCTTTCTTTTAGTATTTTCCAATTTGTCCATCACATCACCAGCTTGTGCAAGCACTGCTGCCATATCGTTCCCGCTCAATTCCGGAGCGTATTGTGCAAACTCGCACTTGTCGAGCAAGTCAATCACGCTCTTGATTTGCAATTCATCAGCGCCATAGCGCTCAAGTTCAGCTTGAATATTGTCTTTGCTCAATTCCGAAACCGGCATTCCGAGTTTGTCACTCAGATAGCCCCAACATGCCTTCAAAGTCTCAGCATAGAAGTTGTTGCTATCGTTTGCTGCCATGTACTTCCGTGCCATCTTCAGGCGCTTTTGTGCCACCTTATTAGCACGTTTTGTGCGCATCATTGCCATATTGGTGCGTTCCTTCAACGACTTGCGGTGATAGAATAGCAATCCTGCCACCAACAGAGTTGGCACTATATACCACAACCAATATGTGAATTCATCCACAAGATATGCGTGCTCTTTCTGTAGATTGAGATCCCCCAACTTTATGTGGAGGATATCTTTGTTTTTCTGCTCAAGTCCTGCAGATTTTCTTGACGATGGAGCACCGCTGCCCTTAGCCACTGTGAGATTGTAGTCTTCGGTGGTGAGTGTCACATATTTGCGTTGCTCAGTATCAAAATAGGTAAATACCACCTTTGGTATTTCATATTTACCTACAAACTGAGGGATGAATGTATAATCAAATGCCACGCTTCCCGAAACGGTTGCGCCATTTGGTTTGGCATTGATATTCGATTGTGGATCATACACCTCAAATTGCGATGGGAAGTTGATTGTAGGGGCTTTCACATACTTGATGTTACCGCTACCTCTCACCACAAAGCCATAAGTTGCAGCCTCATAAGTCTTGAGTTGATGAGGTTGTATGCTCGACGAGATGGCGTATTTACCCACAGCACCGCTAAATGTGGCTGGTCGAGGCGATGGCAACGGTGTGATATTAACCGATGCCGAATTTGACTTCACCTTCAGCTGCTTCTCTACTGGCTGAGAGATGTAGCCAAACATTGTGCGAATCTTCTCGTATTGCACCACTGTTACATCGTAATTGCCCGATGTGATAGTGAGTTTACCCGATTGTTGTGGAAAAAGGATGCACTTTTTCAATTCAGCCACCATATAGTTTTCGCCATTTACACGCTCCACATTGTTGAGCGATGGCGATATTGGCAAATCCTCTATCAAGAAACCATTAAACGATGGTTGCAACGTAGGCATAAATTGCGAAATCTGATACTTTGTATAGAGTTTTATAGTGCATACCACGGCCTCTTGCTCATAGACATTATGCTTCGACATAGAGATTCTCACAAATATGTCTTTTCCGCTAACGGCCTTACCGGCTTCTTGGGTGTCGATATTGTCAAACTGCACCGATGAGCCGCCGCTCTGCTGGGTGGAACTTGACGCCGACTTGTCGGGAGGCAGAATTTCCAATGCAAACGGTTTTGTAGTAAGGCGCTTGCCATCCACTACCACATATGCAGCTCCTACGTTGTATTTACCGGCCTTTACAGCCTTATATGTCATGGTGTATTCTACCGACGAACTGCTTGAGCTCACGCCGTTGATCCATTGCTGGCTATACGATGTGGAAACTGCCGGTCCGTAGATTTTTTGCGCGCCCTCAATGTCTGGGGCGTTGAACGAGCTACCCTCGCCATTGCGGAGCACATACACCACCGAGAAGCGATTGCCCTGAACCACCTGTCGCGGCGCCTGCGCCGAAAACGACACTCCTGCCGCACTGGCAGTAAACTGCACCAGTGCAATAGCCACAAGCATCATCTGTATTATAATACTCCTTTTCATATATATACCACCTATCTATTTTTCTTAATTATCAAAATCACATTTATCACCACTGGTTGCCGGCCTTGCGGCGTCCAGCATTCTTTTCACGAGCCTTCTGTGCATTCACCTTCTGCTGAATAGCATTTTCTTGGTTTTGCATTGTCTTCAATATCTGGTCGATATTGTCTTGACTCATTCCGCCTGGAGGTTGCTGTTTGTCTTTATTGTCACCCTCTTTGCGTTGCTGACTCTGATTTTGTTGGTTTTGATCTTTATTCTTCTTGTCCTCGTTGTCTTGATTTTGCTGTTGCTGCTGTTGTTGTTGCTGTTGCTGCTGATTTTTGTTCTTATCATCGTTTTGCTGCTTCTGCTTCAACTGAGCAAGGCGCAAATTCTCACGAGCCTTGTCATCTCCTGGATTTCTGCGCAAACAATTCTTATAATGCTCTATTGCATCGCCATATTGCTCGCGGTTGAAATCAATATTTCCGAGGTTATAGTATGCCTTCGACACCAATTGCTCATTGCTACTCGTTTTCACAAGATTGTTGAGGATTGACTGAGCCTGATTTACGGGATTATTCTTATCTTCCTTATCATTGGCTTTCACTCCACCACCCTGACGAATGAGCGCAGTGGCAAGATTATAGTTGGCAACACTCGACGACGGATTCACCTGAAGCGCCTTTCTATATTCCACTTCGGCTTCACCATATCGTTTGTTCTTATACAGGCTGTTGCCCTTGCGTATGAAATTGCGCTCGCGCTTCATGCTCACCTCTTTCTGAGGTTCGCTCTTTTCTTCAGCGCTCACGCCTGTCACTGCAAACGATGCAAGCAGCGACAATAAGATTAATCCCTTATTTATTTGCATCCTTAACATTTTTAGTAAAGAAATTATACTTGCTGAGCACCCTGTTCTTACGCTCTACCACAAAGATATTAGCGATGATGAATATCATAGCCAACCATGCAAAGACAGGAAATTGCTCATCGTGCTGTGTATACACCACACGGTCAAGGTCTTCCTTAGCGAGTTTCTTAAGATTGTCGTCAACATCGCTCACTGCATCAGCCGAGTTGCCCGATACATAAATGCCCTTGCCTGCCTTTGCAATATCCACAGCCATGCCCTCATTGAGGTAGGTAGTCACCACATTGCCATTGTCATCCTTCAAGAAGTTGCCGCTACCGCCCATTGGTATTGGCGAACCCTTAGTGCTACCCAATCCTATTACATTTATCTGAATGCCACGCTTGTGTGCTTCCTTAGCAGCACCAACAGCGTCGTCCTCGTGATTCTCACCATCGGTGATGATGATTATCGACTTGCCCGACTTTTCGTTTTGGGTAAACGACTTCATTGCCAAATTGATGGCTGCACCAATGGCTGTACCCTGCATAGGCACCATATTGGTGTTGATGCTATTGAGATACATCTTTGCCGAAAGGAAGTCGCTTGTGATAGGCAATTGCGTGTAAGCATTGCCCGCAAAAACTATCAAGCCCACCTTATCGTCGCCAAGGCGATCGATAAGCTTTTCAAGAATCAACTTAGAGCGTTGCAGGCGACTCACTCCATTCGGGTCATCGCTCGACGATGCTCGCATAGAGTTCGACACGTCGAGAGCAATCATCACTTCTATGCCACGCACCTTCGATGTGGCAGTCTTTGCTCCTGCACGAGGGCGCGCAAGCACAATCACCACCATAGCAAGCGCCAATAGCGACAAAGTCAATTTAATCCACGGTTTATATTTCGACACTTCTGGCATCAATCCCTCGATTGTAGCCATTTTGCCAAATTTGTTCAATCTGCGTCGGCGTGTGATTCGAGACCACAGGAAGAGCAACACTACCAATGGTATCAAAAGCAATAGATACAGATATGCAGGATTTGCGAAACTAAACATGATAATTCTTTATTTTCTGATTTGAAAACATTATGGCATATTTCTCAAAATGGTGTAGCGGCTCACGATGTCGAGGCACACAAGCACCAATAGTAATATTGCCCATGGCATATAATCATCTTCAGTATGGCTGAAGTTGCGTATGTCCATTTGAGTCTTTTCAAGAGAGTCAATCTCTGCGAACACGTTTTTCAACACATTCTTGTTGGTTGCACGAAAATACTTACCTCCGGTCGACGATGCGATGCTCCTGAGCGTAGCCTCGTCAATCACCACTGGCAAGCGTTGATATTCCACTCTGCCATACATGTTTGTGCCCACAGGATATAGTGCGGTGCCATTGCTTCCCACACCTATAGTATATATCTTGATACCCTTTTCGCGCGCAATCGACGCTGCGGTGAGCGGAGCCACTATTCCTGTGTTGTTCGAACCATCGGTGAGCAAGATGATGCTCTTCGACTTCGCCTTGCCTTCCTTAATGCGGTTGATAGCAGTGGCGATACCGTCGCCGATGGCTGTACCGTCTTCAAGCGCACCCATGTCAATTGTTTGTATCGCATTCACCAACGCTGCCTTATCGGTAGTCATAGGCACTTGCGTGAAACTCTCGGCCGCAAAAATCACGAAACCGATATTATCAGTCTCGCGACCGCTCACAAACTGGATTGCAACGTCCTTAGCAGCCTCAAAACGGTTAGGGCGAAAATCCTGTGCGAGCATACTGGTAGAAATATCGAGCGCTATAACGATATCTGTACCCTCAGTTTCTGAGATTGACCATCTATCGTGTGTCTGCGGACGACTGATTATCACTATCAGGCACGCTATTGCGAGCAATCGCGCCACAAACATCAGATGCATATACCACACCTTCCACGATGTGCCGAGTTTTGCAAACGGCGACAAAGATGTGACAAGCATCGAGGCATGAGCTCGCTTGTTTCGCACCACATACCACGCAGCAAGCGGTATGAGTATGAGCAATAGCCACAAATAATGGGGATGTGCAAATGTAATCATTTCTTCACCTCCTTATCTTTTTGGGGGGTTCCGGTTTCTTCTTTTTCAGCATTTTCAGGCACTTCCACTGGCTTTGTTTGATTCACAAAGTTCAATGCACGCTGGAATGCAGTTTCGTTGTCGTCTGGCGATGGACGCATATTGGCAAACTTCACAAAGTCAGCCAATTCAAGAATACTATTGAGCATGCTGTTAACAGCCTTAGTCTCTTCATTTTCGCGAAGCATTTCCAAAATCTGAGCTGTGGTCATTTCCACAGCATTCACACCAAATCGGCGATCGATATATTCGCGCAGAATGTCGGTAAGCTCTGTGAAATATGCCTTTTCCTGACCAGCCTGCCACAATTGCTTTTGCTTGAGTTGGTCGAGGCGCACCATCGCTTCTTCAAACGGTGGCAAACGTTTCTTCTTTGGCTTCAATGGCAATTCGCCCTTTCTGAGCCACTTCAAGTAGACAAACAAGCCCAGACCGATCACCAACAGGATAATAAGATATACCCACCAATAATCCGACACCACATCTGGCACCCAATCAAATAGTTTAAAAGGCACATCTTCCACTGGCTTATAGTCATGCACTGTCTTCAGCGAGTCTACATTTACAGGCATCACCTTGAGCGACAATTGCTGAGTCACAAAGGTGTCACGGCCCACCACATATTGCAATGGAGGAAGCACATACATGCCCGAATCAAACGATTGCAACACAAAATCGCGCTTTATCTGTATGCGGCCATTGTCGATGTCGATGGTGTCACCCTGAGTCTTGCGAGCAATCTCAACCTTACTCGTGAGAGTATCGCTATTTTCGTTCACAAAATAGCCTTGCACTTTTTTGTCCTGCGAGATTTCGATGTGCAACGCCGTTTGACGTCCCATCACCAAAGTAGCCGAATCAAGAGCAGCCTTCACAATCACGTTGCCAGCCGATGCACCAAGCACGCTTGCCACAGCTACAATCGTAAGTAATATTCTTTTTCTAATCAAATTCATCATCTAACGCCTCTCTTTTTGAACAAAGCCATAAGCGACTTCACGTAATCTTCATCAGTAGACATTGTTGCCACATCCACTTTGCATCGTTGAGCAGTGATATTCATGCGTTGTTGGCGTTCAAACCACCATTTCTGATATGTCTGGCGTGTCTTCTTAGAACTTGTATCAATCCAACGCTCTTCGCCAGTCTCTGAGTCAAGCATTCGCATCAAGCCCACGTTTGGCAATTCCGCTTCGCGCTTGTCATACACCTGCAGTGCCATCACATCGTGCTTATTGTTGGCTATCGACAACGATTTATAATAATCCTTCGCATCTATAAAGTCACTAATCACAAATGTGGTGCAACGCTTCTTGATGGCGCTTGTGAGAAACTCCAATGCCATATTGATGTCGGTGCCACGATTCTCTGGGGCGAAATCAAGCAACTCGCGTATCACGAGCAATATGTGCTTTTTACCCTTCTTTGGCGGAATGAATTTCTCAATCCTATCTGAGAAAAACACCACTCCCACCTTATCATTGTTTTGGATTGCCGAGAATGCGATTGTCGCAGCCAATTCTGCCATCAATTCACGCTTGAGCGAACCAACTGCGCCGAAATCCTTACTACCCGACACGTCTACCATCAACATCACGGTGAGTTCTCGCTCTTCTTCATAAACCTTCACATAAGGCTTATTATGACGAGCGGTAACGTTCCAATCAATATCGCGTATGTCATCGCCATACTGATATTCTCGCACTTCCGAGAATGTCATACCACGGCCTTTGAATGCAGAATGATATTCTCCCGCAAATATGTTTTGCGAGAGACCTTTTGTCTTAATTTCTATCCTTCTGACCTTCTTCAGCAGTTCATTCCTGTCCATAATCAAATTCTTTGTTTTGCATCAAACATGTGTCAATCACATATTATATACTCCCACGCATGCCGTCGCTTACTGGCGAGCATGCCTATCGTGAGCCAATCGAACGATTATGGCACTGCAATCTTGTCGAGGATCTCGCTCACCACTTCGTCGGCGCTGATATTGTTGGCTTCAGCCTCATACGACAAGCCGATACGGTGACGAAGCACATCGTGGCAAATAGCACGCACATCTTCTGGAATCACATATCCGCGACCACGAAGGAATGCATAAGCACGCGCTGCAATAGCCATACTGATTGAAGCACGAGGTGATGCACCGAAAGAAATGATGCTGGTGAGATCGTTCAAGCCATAGTCGCTTGGGAAACGAGTCGCAAACACTATGTCTACGATATACTTTTCAATCTTTTCGTCGATATATATCTTTTCTACAATCTTTCTGATTTCAAGGATTTCCTCTGGCTTAACGAGGGCTTGAACATTGGCCTTTACGGCAGCAATGTTTTGACGAACAATCTGCTTTTCCTCTTCCTTGGTTGGATAACCGATTATCACCTTCATCAAGAAACGGTCAACCTGTGCTTCTGGAAGTGGGTATGTACCTTCTTGTTCAATAGGGTTTTGAGTAGCAAGCACCAAGAATGGGTTGTCGAGCGGGAATGTTTGTTCGCCAATAGTCACTTGGCGTTCTTGCATGGCTTCAAGCAAAGCACTTTGCACCTTTGCCGGAGCACGGTTGATTTCATCGGCGAGAATAAAGTTGGCGAAAATAGGACCCTTCTTTGTTTCGAAGCGCTCGTTCTTCACGCTATATACCATTGTACCGATAACGTCGGCTGGCAACAAGTCTGGAGTAAACTGAATACGGCTAAACTTAGCATCAATCAATTTTGACAATGTATTAATTGCCAATGTCTTTGCAAGACCAGGTACGCCTTCAAGCAATACGTGACCATTTGCCAACAATGCTATCAACAACGAATCCACAAGGTGCTTCTGACCCACGATGGTTTGATTCATACCTTGTGTTATCAAACTTACGAAACCGCTTTTACTTGCGATTAAATCATTTAATTCTCTGATATTAACTGATTCACTCATTATTTTATGTAGTTAAATTATCTATTTCTTTTTTCAACTTACAAAATTATCATTTTTAGAAAACATACTAAAAACGCACTTCGTTAATTTATGATATATTACGTTAGAATTGTTAAAAAATCGCATCTAATTATAATATAATGTGCCGTAAACCGTATTCGGGCCTACGACACACTCCATTTTTGTTCATTTCTCAGCCGAGTTGCTTACATAAACTTCGACTGTATTTCGCCTTCTTTTTTGATTGCCTTCTTCACGCTTTCCTCATCGTCCTTATTGATGCCATATTTCTTTGCATCCGGTATCACAAGCACGGTTCCTGGTCGCACATTATTTGGATTTTCTATCTTCGAGCGGTTTTCCTCATAGATATACACCCAGAAGTGGCCATTGCCATAGTGACGGCGTGCCATTCGTGTGAGGAAATTCTTCGAAGTAATCGTGTCAAGCACTTCCTTTGGTTGCTCCTCAACTACTTCTGGCGCCTCAACTTCTTCCTCAGGCTCTGTCGCAATCTGAGACGACTTCAACTTGGCATTCATCGCAGAGTCTATCTCGCCAACTATTGTGTCGGCTGCCACTACTTCACCCGCACCAATGCCGTCACCCGCACCAACTTCACCATTGCTACTTAGATATTTATAACCAAACATCATAGCTGCGCACAGGGCAAAACCAAACACCGTTCCTAAGACAAATCCTTTTAGAGTCTTATGTGTGCTCCACCAGCCATAGTCATCGTCTTCATCATCATATTCATGATAATGATACTTTGGCTTTGGTTCCACTTCCCTGTCCGGTTCACCTTGCGATTCTTTCGATTCTTTTGCGACTTGTGGTTGCTGTGGAGATTCCTCTTCTTCAGGTTCGGTTTTTTGCTCTTCAGCTGGAGCAGTCTCTGGCTCAGACTCTTCCACATCTTTAGTTTCAACCACAGGTTCTTCTGGCGCAATTTCTTGCTCTACCTCTTGAATAGCCTCTGGAGCTTGCTGTTCTGCCACCTCTGATGGTGCTTCTTCTATCAGCGTCTCTTCTTCCGAAGAAATTTCTTCTGCGACATCTGTCTTCACATCTTCAGCAGGCTCTTGCACAACAGGCTCAGCCTCGATACTCGATTCCGGCACAACAGCATCTTCTACGACCTCAGGCTCTACTTTCATCGGAACATCTTCCTCAGTAGCAGACACAGGCATTGGCTCGGCGTCAATTTCGCCAAGCATTTCAGCAGTCACATCATCCTCAAGCACAACAGCCTCAAACGAAGCAAACGAGGCATTAACAGCCTCTGCCAATCGCTTATCGGGAGTGAATGTCACCTTATTATGTCCAGGAATTTCGATTGCCTTACCAGTGTTAACGTCGACACTCTTGCGAGGGCTAACGCTCGACACCTTAAAGACGCCTAAATCCTGTATTTTCACGCTTTCGCCGTCTACGAGCGATTGTGTGATCACCGCAAATGTTTCGCGCAGCGCCAATTCGCTCAAGCGTTTCGAAGTATTTGTTGCTGCCGAAAGCAATTCGGCGAGTTCTGGAAATGTAAGTTTCTTGTTCATCGTTCGTGCACCTCCTATTATTTAAGCTTCGATTTCAGCACGTTGCTCACTTTGAAATTCACCGCCACACGAGGAGGCACGAGCATACGTTTGCCGTTGCTCGGATTATTCACTATTCGTTCATCCTTTTTCTTCGCTTCAAATGTGCCAAAGCCCGGAATTGCTATGCTGTCGAGTTCTGTAAGGCGTTCTCGCATCACTATTGCAAGACCCTCCATCAATTTCGCAGTATCGTCAACACTCCTGCCGATTCGCTCAGCCACACGCTCGATAAGTTCTTTACTTTCCATATTTTCATTTATCTTATGCAAAGATAGTGCAAACCGAAAGCAATACAAAATGAAAGCATTTCATTTTTATTGCGAAGGTGCAGCCTATCGCCCGAAAAAAATAAATCTTTTTTTTTATTTTTGTTGTCACAAAACCGATACCCTTGCGTATTACGAGCAAAACAACAAAAATCATAGCATTATGAACAAATCTAAATTACAAAACATCATTTCATTCACGATTCTATCGCTGGCATTATTATTCTCAGCCTCATCATGCGCATCAAATAAGAACGCTCAAGTCAGCAATGCTGCAATTCGCGAAGTGTCGGTTGGCAACTTTACTGGCATATCCAACTCCGTTGTTTTAACCATCCACTTCACTCAAGGCAACAAATGCAGTTTGAAAGTGAAAGACCCTAACAATATCCTTTTGGTAAGCACCAAAGGTGGCATCTTAACATTCAAATCGAAAAATGTGACCACAAACGTTGCTTCCAACAACGAAATTGAAGCGTGGATCACTGCCCCACGACTCACAAGCATCGGCAACAGTGGCATGCTTATTTTTAATTCCGACAGATTAAACGTGAGCGATATCAAAATATCTAATAATGGCATCGCCACCTACAATGTTCCAAGCATCACTGCTACCAACATGACATTAAGCAACACAGGCAATTTCATTTTCAACAAAACATCCGTATTGTCAGATAAAATGGCAATCAAAAATCAAGGCATTCTTAACACCGAACTTGATTGCTCAAAAGGCAATGTTTCCATCGAAAACCAAGGCTCTATAATAGCCTCTTGCAATCTCACTTGCCAAGACATATCTGTCAGCAACCAAGGCAACGCAGAATTTAAGGTAACAGCAAACGCCAAAACTTTCCTGTTGAAAAACTATGGAAAGTTGATCAGCGAACTCAATGTTATGAGCACTTCAATGGATATTAAAAATCGCGGAACTGGCAATGATACGATTAAGTTTAAAGGCAGCGATTTGGCAATCAACAATACAGGACTATCGCAAACTAACCTCAACGTTGATTGCAAAGAGCTGCAAGCAAGCAATTCTGGCATGGCGAAAATGACCATAAGCGGAACGGCCGACGACACAAGTTTTGATTCGGATGGCGTTATTAATATTAACACAAGCGAGCTTAACCAGTATTAATCAGCCAACTGCAACTGAAGCAACATGGAGAAATCTGAGTTTATAACCGAAGCCATACGTCTGAGGCCCATACTATATAGCATTGCCTATAAGTATCTGGGCAACGGCGATGATGCCGACGACATAGCTCAAGACGCAATGCTCAAACTATGGACTCTTCGCCCTCAGTTGCACATGCCCATCGACTCTCTCGCCACCATCATCACCCACAATCTTGCCAAAGACCGCCTACGACGGCAGCAGCACACCATCAATATCGATGACATAGAATGCGATTCGCCGCCTGACGACACACAGAGCAACGATGCACGTGTCGCACACATCTTGGCAATTATCACCTCTCTCCCGCCACTGCAGCAAATGATCTTACGGCTCAGGCACATGGAAGGAATGGAATATCACGACATTGCGCACATCACCGGAAGCTCAGAGCAAGCCGTGAGAAAAGCAATAAGCAGAGCAAGAAATCAAATTAAAAACAAATACCTCAACGAAGAAAATGAATAATAAAAATATACATATTCTAATAGAAAAATATTTTGATGGCGAGACATCTCTATCAGAAGAGAATCGGCTATACAAATATTTCCGAGGTAACGATATCTCCCCCGACTTGTTGCCATACAAAGAAATGTTTGTTGACATGGCACTTATATCCAAGCCTCATAAAGCAACAGGATTCACCATTCCGCTGCGCTGGGCTTCGGGCATCGCCGCATCAATATTAGTGATCGTTGGTTCTTTCATACTATGGCAAGAGCATCAATACAGCCTGTTTTGCGATCAATACGCCGATAGTTATATGATTGTAAACGGCAACCGAATCGACGACCTCAAAATCATAAAGGGTCAAATACAAACCACAATAGCCGAAGCCAACGCTTTGGAAAAAGTGGCTCACGACAACGCCATCGCCGATGCTGCCGAAAACGACATTCTCAATAGCATCAGCGATAGCCACGAGAGGGCTCGCTTAGAGCAATTGTTAAACGACTAAAACACCCACCATTATGAGACACCTCATCATTATAATAATCACAGCATTTGCCTGCACCTTGCAACTGCAAGCGCAAAACTCCATCGACAAATTGGTGAATTGCTTCTCACAAACCGGCAATTGCACCTACACTTCTGTGGTGAAACGAAACCCCGGCAACAAAAAGGTTGAGAAGGTAGTGAAAGTGCTCACCATGAGATATGCCAAGTACGACGAAATGCGTAATGCATTTATGACCGAATCAAAAAATGGCACGCTCATAGAGAACAACAATGGCGAAACCAAAAATATTATTCTCACCATTGTTTCCAACAAAGATGTGCGCATCTACAAACTGTCGCACGACAACAATTCTTTCACCACCACCATCCTGATAAAGCCGAAATAACACAGCTACACATCATACCATTCAGAATTATAGTTAGTTAGAGGGGAGCAGCGTTTATCTTTTGCATACGGTACTCCCCTATTTCCCCATCAACATCAGTTACATTTTGCCAAAATTTTACACCGCACAAAACAAAAGCGAAACAAAAAAGTGCGATTTTGCTTAAAATTTTCCAATAAAAGTATTGCAATCGAAAAATATTTAATTAACTTTGCAACACATAACAAATGAAAAAAAATATCGAATGAAACGATTTTATGCATATAGCTACTTTTATTACTTTTATTTTACAAAATAAAGGCGGGTAACTTATATGTATATATGTTTTAAGAGAGAATGATTAACGAAATACGGTCCCGCCACTGATTTACAGTGACGGGACTTTTTTATTTACCATAAGCAAGATGAAAAGAATAACAATACAAGGCGAAGCAGGATGTTTCCACGATGCAACGGCTCACGAATACTTCCACGGCGAGGCAATCGAAACCATTGCTTGTGCCTCATTCGACGAGATGTTCAACGTGTTGCATAGCGACACGTCTCTTTTGGGCACTCTTGCTATTGAAAACACAATCGCCGGGAGTCTGCTTCAAAACCACGAGCTACTGCGCATGAGCGACCTTAGCATCATCGGTGAATACAAGAAATATATCTCACAATCTCTTGCGGCGTTGCCTGGACAATCAATCAGCGACATAAAGGAAGTGATTTCGCACCCTATCGCACTGATGCAATGCGAAAGTTTCCTAAAGCAACACCCGCAAATGAAGATGGTGGAGGGCTACGACACCGCTGGTTGCGCAAAAGACATTGCCGCCAACAAGCAAATGGGCACAGCTGCCATCTGTGGCAACTATGCGGCTCACCTCTATGGACTCGACGTGCTTGCAGAGGACATTCAGACCAACAAACGAAATTTCACTCGCTTCTTAATCATTGCTCACAACGACTTCGCAAACGAACTCAAGAAAGGCAAACAAATCAACAAATCGTCGCTCGCATTCACTTTGCCGCACGAAAACGGGAGCCTTTCAAAAGTCTTGACAATATTCTCGTTCTACAATCTGAATCTCACTAAAATCCAGTCTTTACCCATCATAGGCCGCGAATGGGAATATAGATTCTATATCGACCTCACTTTCAGTGATTATCATCGCTATCGCCAATCATTAGATGCTGTGCGACCGCTAATCAACGACTTTAAAATACTTGGAGAATATGAAGAATACAACGACTAACAGAATTGTTGCCGCCAATAGAGTGGTCACAGTCAAAGAATATTATTTCTCGAAGAAATTGCGTGAAGTAGCTCAACTCAACGCTGAGGGACACGATATTATCTCATTGGGCGTGGGCGGCCCTGATCGCCCTCCTCACCCCGAGGTTATCCACACCCTTTGCCAGCAAGCTGAAGAACCAAACACTCACGGCTATCAACCTTATGTGGGATTATCAGAATTGCGCAAAGCTTATGCCGATTGGTATCAAAAATATTATCACGTCACACTCAATCCCGACACCGAGATACAGCCTCTTATTGGGTCAAAAGAGGGTATTCTTCACACCACTCTCACTTTTGTAAACCCTGGTGATGGTGTGCTTGTGCCAAACCCAGGCTACCCTACCTACACTTCGGTGAGCCGACTGGCCGAGGCAGAGATTTTCTCCTACGACCTTCGCGAGGACACTGGGTGGGAACCGGATTTCGACGCCCTCGAACGACTTCCTCTCAATCGCATCAAGCTGATGTGGGTCAACTATCCTCACATGCCCACCGGCAAATGTGCTTCTCTGTCGCTATTCTCGCGCCTTGTGGAATTTGGCAAAAAGCATGGCATCGTGATTGTCAACGACAACCCTTATAGTTTCATTCTTAACGATAAACCGCTAAGCATATTTGATGTAGAGGGCGCTAAAGACGTTGCCATTGAGATGAACTCACTATCAAAATCTCACAATATGCCAGGATGGCGTATGGGCATGATTGCTGCCAAACCACAATTCATCGAATGGATACTAAAAGTGAAATCAAATATCGATTCGGGGCAGTTCAAGCCTATGATGCTCGCCGCCGCCCGTGCCCTACATTGCGACGACTCGTGGTATCAAACGCTTAACGAAACTTACGCATCTCGTCGCAAGATTGCCGAACAAATCATGGAAGCAATTGGTTGTCATTACGACTCCTCTCAACGTGGATTATTTCTCTGGGGACGAATTCCCGACTCCTACGAAGGATCGGAACAACTTGCCGACCAACTGCTCTACGAGGCTAACGTGTTTGTCACCCCTGGCTTCATATTCGGTTCAAACGGCAACCGATACATTCGCATTTCGCTGTGCGCGAAAGACGAAAAAATGCAAGAGGCTCTTTGCCGAATAAAGAAATTAATGAACAAATAACATCAACCACATACACACATAGCGTTATGAAAGATTTAATGCCTATATCAATAGAGGGACTAAACCCTAAAAAACCAGTCGTAATCGCTGGACCATGCAGCGCCGAGACTGAAGAACAAGTGATGACTACCGCCAAAGAACTTGCTTCATTTGGCATAAAGATATTCCGTGCCGGCATTTGGAAACCTCGCACCAAGCCAGGCGGCTTTGAGGGCGTGGGCGAGCCCGGCCTTGAATGGCTCAAACGCGTGAAGGAAGAAACCGGAATGGCCAACGCCACCGAAGTGGCAACAGTGGCTCACGTTGAAGCTGCGCTAAACGCCAATGTAGACATCCTTTGGATTGGGGCACGCACTTCTGCCAACCCATTTGCCATGCAGGAGATCGCCGATGCACTCAAGGACCATCCCGAAGTGAATGTTCTTGTAAAAAACCCAGTTAATCCTGATATAGAATTATGGATAGGCGCCTTGCAACGCCTCTACAACGCCGGAATACGCCACCTCGGTGCAATACACCGCGGATTTAGCACCTACGGCAAACATCTCTATCGCAATGTGCCTCAGTGGCATATCGCCATTGAGTTGCGCCGTCGCATTCCACAAATGCAGATTTTCACCGACCCTTCGCACATGGGCGGAAAACGCGAATTGGTGGCTCCGCTTTCTCAAGAAGCAATGGACCTTGGCTTCGACGGACTTATTGTAGAAAGCCACTGCGAGCCCGACTGCGCTTGGAGCGACAAGAGCCAACAAATCACACCTGAAGTTCTTAATTTCATCCTCAATACTCTCGTGATTCGCGAAACTACACAAACCACCGAAAACCTCACACTGCTGCGTCAGCAAATCGACCGCATCGACAACGAATTGCTCGAAATTCTCAACAAGCGTATGCAAGTGTCGCGCGAAATCGGTCAATACAAAAAAGAGCACAGCATGCCAGTGGTGCAAGCGGCTCGCTACGACACCATCCTCAACAACCGCATCAAGCTTGCCGAAGAAATGGGCATGGACGGCGAGTTTATGAAGGAAGTGCTCGAAGCAATCCACGGCGAATCGGTGCGTCAACAGATTGAAGTGCTCAACAATCGTGCTAAATAATCTCACACGCAATCATCAAACTTAAGATTATGAAAATACTTATTTTAGGCGCAGGCAAAATGGGATCGTTTTTCTGCGACGTGCTGAGTTTCAACCATGAAGTGGCTATCTTCGACACAGACATACAGAAACTGCGCTTCACTTTCAATGCGCAACGATTCACCACCTACGACGAGATCAAAGCATTTGAGCCAGAATTGCTCATCAATGCCGTGACAGTGAAATATACCATCGATGCATTCCATAAAGTGATGCCTTACCTGCCAAGCAGCTGCATCATCAGCGACATCGCTTCGGTGAAAAACGGGTTGCCCGAATTTTATGCCTCTTGCGGACATCCTTTCGTGAGTACGCACCCAATGTTCGGACCCACCTTTGCCTCCCTCAACAATCTATCGAGCGAGAATGCTATCATCATCTCACAGAGCGACCACCTCGGCAAGGTGTTTTTCAAAGACCTCTACAACCAGTTGCACCTCAATATCTTTGAGTACACCTTCGACGAGCACGACGAGACCATAGCGTTTTCTTTGTCAATTCCATTTGCCAGCACCCTCGTGTTTGGCAGTGTGATGAAGCACCAGGATGCTCCAGGCACCACATTCAAGCGCCACATGGCCATTGCTCGCGGACTGATGTCGGAAGACGACTTCCTTCTGCAAGAGATTTTATTCAACCCTCGCACCAACGAGCAACTCAACAAAATCAAAGATCAACTCACACGCTTGCAATCAATTATCGACGCAAAAGACAGCGCGGCAATGAAAGCATTTCTCGACGAAGTGCGCGAGAATATCAAATAACTGCTCGCTTATCGCAACATTAATAATTACGATGACTGCACCACAAAAATTCCACTTTTTGATGCAGTCTTTCTTGTTTTCACCACATTTTTGTAACAAATCTGTGATATTCTCACATAATATTAGCAAAAAGAGGAGATTAACCCATTCATTTTTCGTACCTTTGCATCCGATATCTAAAAAAATGCATTATTTAATGGAATTAACAGCAAAGCAATTAGCAGAACTAGTTCACGGCACCGTAGATGGTGACGAACACGTAAAGATTAATACTTACTCCAAAATCGAAGAAGCGCACGAAGGAAGCCTTACCTTCCTCGCAAACCCTAAATATACCCATTTTATCTACTCTACTCAAGCTTCGGCTGTGCTCGTGCACAACGATTTTGTGGCCGAACATCCTATCAAAGCCACTCTCATCAGAGTAGAAGACCCTTACTCCACCCTCGCCATTTTGCTAAACATGTTGCAAGAATCGCTCAACCCTCGCAAAAAGGGCATCGAGCAACCTTCTTATGTTTCTGAGGGCGTAGCACTCCCTGAAGACATCTATCTCGGAGCTTTCGCCTACATTGGCAAAGGTGTGAAAATAGGCAAAGGCGCACAAATCTATCCACAGGCTTATGTTGGCGACAACGTCACCATCGGCGAGAACGTGACCCTTTACCCTGGCTGCCGCATCTATCACGGCTGTAAAATCGGCGACAACTGCATCATCCATGCAGGTGTGGTGATTGGTAGCGACGGATTTGGTTTCGCCCCTCACAATGGCGACTTCATCAAGATTTCACAAGTGGGCAACGTGGTTATCGAAGACAACGTGGAGATTGGTGCAAACACCACCCTCGACCGTGCTACTATGGGCAGCACTGTCATTCGCCACGGCGTGAAACTCGACAACCTCATCCAAGTGGGCCACAATGTGGAAATCGGAGAAAACACTGTGATGGCAGCACAAACAGGCATCGCAGGTTCCACTAAGATTGGCAAAAACAACATGTTTGGCGGTCAAGTGGGCATCGCCGGACACATCACCATCGGCGACAACAACGGCATCGGCGCTCAATCGGGCATCCCTAACAACCTCGGTTCGGGCTTGCGTGTCATCGGTTCGCCTGTGGTAAACGCTCTTGATTTTGCTCGCCAACAAGTTTACTTCAAGCGTCTACCTGAGATGGCAAACGACATCAAGAAATTGAAAAAAGAGATCGATTCACTGAAAACAAAATAAATAAAATCTCCAAAATATATGAAACAATGCACTTTGAAAGGCGAATTTCATGTCAGTGGAAAAGGCCTTCACACTGGTTTGCAGATTGAAGCCACATTCAGCCCTGCTCCAGAAAACACCGGTTACGTATTCAAGCGTATTGACCTTGAAGGCGAACCTACTATCTTGGCTGTAGCCGAAAACGTCATAGAAACTGCCCGTGGCACAGTTATCGGCAATAGCACATTCCGCGTTAGCACCATCGAGCACGCTCTTGCTGCCCTTTACGCTGCCGGAATCGACAACTGTATCATCTCGCTTAATGCTCCAGAACTTCCTATCCTCGACGGTAGCGCTATCGAATACGCTGAGAAAATCGAAAAAGTGGGCATCGTAGAACAAGAAATCGAAAAAGATTACTATATCGTTAAGCAGAAAATCGAGGTAGTTGACGAAAAGACTGGGTCTTCGCTCATCGTTCTCCCTGACGAAGACTTCTCTATCGACACAATGATCGAATTCGACTCGCCTATTCTGCAAAACCAATTCGCTTCTTTGACTTCGATGAAGGGCTTCAAAAAGGAAATCGCTGCAAGCCGCACTTTCGTGTTTGTTCGCGAAGTCGAACCCCTTCTCAATGCCAACCTCATCAAGGGCGGCGACCTCGACAACGCTATCGTAATCTACGACCAACCAATGAGCCAAGAGGCACTCAACAAGATTTCAACCCTTATGGGTGTTCCTACCGTTGAAGTTTCTAACCTTGGCTACCTCAACAACAAACCTCTCGTATTCCCTAACGAACCTGCTCGTCACAAATTGCTCGACGTGATTGGCGACATCGCCCTCATCGGACGTCCTATGAAGGGCCGCATCATCGCCACTAAGCCAGGTCACACTCTCAACACCACTTTCTCTAAGAAGATTCGCCGCGAAATCAAGCGCCAAGATGTTCAAGCGCCTATCTACAACCCTAATGCAGTGCCTGTGATGGACATCAACCGCATTCGCCAACTCCTTCCTCACCGCTACCCATTCTTGTTGGTCGACAAGGTGATTGAAGTGGGCGACACTCACATCGTAGGTTTGAAGAATATGACTCAAAACGAGCCTTTCTTCCAAGGTCACTTCCCTACCGAACCAGTTATGCCTGGCGTACTTCAAGTAGAAGCTATGGCACAAGTGGGTGGATTGTTGGTGCTCAACCTCGTTGACGAACCAGAACGCTATTCTACCTACTTCATGAAGATCGACAACGTGAAGTTCCGTCAAAAGGTAGTTCCTGGCGACACTCTCATTTTCCACCTCCAATTGGTCGGCGAAATCCGTCGCGGGGTTGCCACAATGAAGGGTTATGCTTTCGTAGGTGAGAAAATCGTGTCGGAAGCAGAATTTATGGCACAAATTATCAAAAACAAATAACGATTTACTCCACCTGATAAACAAAGTTTTATAATGGAACAACACAACCTTTCATACATCCATCCAGATGCAAAAATCGCCGATAACGTGAAAATCGGTCCATTCGTCACCATCGAAGCAGATGTTGAAATTGGCGAAGGTACAGAAATCCACAGCGGAGCCGTGATTCTCAACGGTTCTCGCATCGGTCGCAACTGCCGCATTCACTCAAGCGCAGTGATTGGCGGTGTGCCACAAGACCTCAAGTTTAAGGGCGAAAAAACACTTGCCATTATTGGCGACAACACCGTGATTCGCGAATTTGCAACCATCAACCGTGGCACCGCATCTAAGGGCAAGACCGTGATTGGCAACAACTGCCTCATCATGGCTTACTGCCACGTGGCTCACGACTGCTACCTGCACAACAACATCATCATGTCTAACGCTTGCCAAATTGCCGGCGAAGTGGAAATCGAAGACTATGCTGTGATTGGCGGTGGCACACTCGTTCACCAATTCACTCACATCGGACAGCACATCATGCTGCAAGGCGGATCACACGTCAATAAAGACATTCCTCCTTACGCAATGGTTGGACGCGAACCGATTTCTTATATCGGCATCAACGTGGTTGGTCTTCGTCGCCGTGGTTTCACCCCAGAGCAACTCGGAAGAATACAAGAAACCTATCGTTACATCTATTTCTCCGACTTGCACAACAGCGAAGCCATCAATCGCATTTTGGAAGAAACACAACCAAGCGCCGAACGCGATCTCATCGTTGATTTCATACGCACCTCAGCTCGTGGCATCGTGCGCGCAGTAAACTGATTTATCACCACTGATAAACCCAATACACACCAATGCTCTGGCAAAGGCTCAGCCCCTTGCCAGAGCATTTCTTTTAACCCAATTCGGGCATTAGGGCTTGGCAGGGTTTCGGAGTTTTAGAAGAGCAGATTTTGATTGATTTTAATGAGTAATAGCAATCTATTGCGAGTTAAAAACAAACAAAAGATGCCTTATAAAAACGAAAGACTCCAAGCAGTAGAAAAAAGTCTTCACATTTACGTTCTAATGACTGATTTGGGTTAGACAAGTAATAGCAGGCTATTGCGAATTAAAAACAAGCAATAGATACCTTATAAAAGCCGAAAGACCCCAAGCAGTAGAAAAATCACCACATTTACGTCCTAATGCCCGATTTGGGTTTATCCCCATCCATCAGCAACACACCCGCCTGTAGGAAAATGTCCAAAAGCCTCACCCGTTTGCCATATAAGATTATCGGGACACATTTCAACCTCATTTCTCTATTATTCCAAAGATTTTCTGTAATTTTTGGAATACCTTTGTTAGTTCCTTATACAAAGGACCTTGGGAGAATTACCCAATTTTGAGGTAATGACTTGGCAACAGTGCCATTTGCAGAGTTCTGCCTTGATTTGCATTTCAAGTAACTCATTGCAAAGGTAAAATAATTAGGGACATTCAGTAAATGTCCCCAAAAATAAGATGGCATATGAAGTGATTATGGTCTATCATCTTCGTATGCCATTTTTTATTGCCATTTTTCTGTGTTTTCTAAAAAAAACTATCCGACAGGACATGGCGCTCCGGAAGAAGTCTGACGACCTCTTCTGATTTTTTCGTTAAAATCATATCATGCTGCATTCACCGCTTTGTTCCTGACCTTATCTATCATCAGTATGGCATTAGCCGTATGTATTCCGAAGAAAATCCAAAGGATTTCCGTCTTCCTGTTCCGTGCCTTTATCCTTGAGAGTGAGTAATGTTGCTTTTGAGTACCGAAGCTGCCTTCAAGCCGGGTGGCCCTTTCCTTGGAGAGTTCGCTTCTGAGAACCTTTCTCAAGGATTCATCCCCTGCTGCCCTTCCCTTGCGTACAAAGGATGTGGATATTCCATATTTTGTACAGAACTTTCGGTTGGCATTATTGGCATATATGGAATCGGCAGCCACGCATCTTACCCTCACATTCATGAGCTTCTGCTGCATGAGGATGCAGTCCTTCAGGCGTATACCTTCGTTGAAAGCCTTGAACGAGAGGTGTTCGATGAACGATATGCCGTCTATCTGTATGTTGTTGACCTTCGCGCCGAACTCGACGGGCTTTGTTTCCTTGCCTCTCACAATGGGACGTACATAATGTCGGTCAATGCTGACGATGCG
>ERZ780141.42-NODE-42-length-91715-cov-12.573336_pt1 | contig 91715 bp, 70 predicted proteins | sample MGYA00433080_ERZ780141 | MGnify/ENA primary metagenome ERZ780141 (study PRJEB29588, sample SAMEA2154047) | human gut metagenome | biome: human gut; feature: human-associated habitat; material: faeces | place: Denmark | collected 2008/2010 ... | reverse complement strand
AAAAACAGGGAAATAACTTTGCGAAAAAACAGCCATTAGGATGTTGCAAATAACATCATCCTCCCCAGCAGAACTGGGCCCCTTCTGCTCACAGGGCCGCGGACGGCTATGCCTTTCGATCGGCACACGTGCCACGGGCTCTTTGCTCCACGGAGATCTGATGCAAATATAATGGTGTAAATAAAAGCGCTTTTTTACACCGTTTATTTCATTTTATTCAGTTGGTGTAAAAAATGGCACTTTTTTACACCAAATTCTCGACTCTGCCAATACTCCCGCCATACGACAAAATATGTTATGCAAGCCCAAGAGACGGAAATCATGCACCCATGCCAACAAAGCCATCGACATCAGAGAGGAAATACTCGATCTGATAACTTCCACGTCGCGTAGCGCCCGTGAGTCGGAACTCAGGCCGCGAATTGCGAAGCACCTGAGCGGACGAGTCCGACCTCCCGGGCGCATCCATGTCTTATTTTTGGTAAAAATGAGCATATATTTGGAGAGATCGGAAAATAATGACTACCTTGGTACGATATTTACAGCGTAATACATGCTTTAAAATTTTTATAATATGCCAAATATAGTCGGACATATATCACAGATTGTCGGTCCGGTCGTAGACGTACATTTCGACTTGACCCAGTCTGAAGAGAAAAATGACCTTCCAAGCATCCACGACGCACTTGTGGTGAAGAGACCAAATGGTCATGACCTTATCGTGGAAGTTCAGCAGCATATCGGTGAGGATACCGTACGAACCGTTGCCATGGACTCGACAGATGGCCTTCGTAGAGGTATGGAGGTGACGAACACCTTCAAACCTATCGAAATGCCTGTAGGTCCACAGATACGAGGCAGAGTCCTTAATGTCGTAGGAGAATCTATCGACGGACTTGGTGCTCTGGACAGAAAAGAAGAACTCCCTATTCACAGAGAACCTCCTAAATTCGAAGACCTCAAGACATCCCAAGAAGTTCTTTATACCGGTATTAAAGTCATTGACCTTCTCGAACCTTATCTTAAGGGTGGTAAGATCGGACTTTTCGGAGGAGCCGGTGTAGGCAAGACCGTCCTTATCAAGGAACTTATTAACAATATCGCGAAAAAGCACAACGGATTCTCGATCTTTGCCGGTGTCGGCGAGCGTACCAGGGAAGGTAACGACCTCCTTAGGGAGATGATAGAGTCTGGCGTCATCAAATATGGTGAGGCGTTCGAAAAGAGCATGGAAGAAGGCCATTGGGACTTGTCATTGGTCGATAAAGAGAAACTCGCCCAGTCACAGGTAGCACTCGTCTTCGGACAGATGAACGAGCCGCCTGGAGCCCGTGCCTCAGTGGCATTGTCAGGACTTACATTGGCAGAATCATTCCGCGACAGCAAGAAACAGAACGATCCGAAAGATATCCTGTTCTTCATCGACAATATATTCCGATTCACTCAGGCGGGATCTGAGGTATCAGCGTTGTTGGGACGTATGCCTTCAGCTGTTGGTTATCAGCCTACTCTTGCCACCGAAATGGGACAGATGCAGGAACGAATCACTTCCACGAAGAATGGCTCCATCACCTCTGTGCAGGCTGTCTATGTGCCTGCCGATGACCTTACCGACCCGGCACCTGCTACGACATTCACCCATTTGGATGCCACGACAGTGCTTAGCCGTAAGATTACCGAATTAGGTATTTATCCGGCTGTCGACCCTCTCGACTCTACATCCAGAATTCTGGATCCTAATATCGTGGGAGAGGAACACTATAATACCGCGCAGAGAGTCAAGCAAATTCTCCAGCGTAACAAGGAACTTCAGGACATTATCGCCATCCTCGGTATGGATGAGTTGTCAGATGAGGACAAACTCACCGTAAACAGAGCGAGACGAGTGCAGCGATTCTTGTCGCAGCCGTTCTCCGTAGCCGAGCAGTTCACCGGCGTACCTGGAGTTATGGTCGATATCAATGATACCATCAAGGGTTTCAATATGATTCTTGACGGCAAGGTGGATTATCTTCCTGAGCAGGCATTCCTCAATGTCGGTACAATCGAGGATGCTATCAAGAAGGGTGAAGAAATACTTGCGAAGGCAGGAAATAATTAATTGCGGATATGGAAAACGGAATTTCACTGATGGTGATGTCACCGGAAAGGGTGGTGGAAAAGTGTGCTGCGAAACTTGTCAGGTTGCCTGGCAGGAAAGGCCAGTTCACAGTGTTGTGGAATCATGCTCCGCTGGTGTCTGTATTGGATGCCGGTGATATCGAGTATGAAACGACTGACGGGGAAATAAAAAAAATCAGTGTCAAATCCGGTTTTGTGGAAATAGAAAGCAATAAAGTCTCTGTTTGTGTGGAATTATGAAATTGTGGAAATACATAGTTGCTATCATTATTCTGGTATCTGTGTGGACTCCGGTCCGTGCAGATGAAAGTGTAGCTGATAGTACAGCGACGGAGTCTGAGCTTAATGTTCAGGAAGTCATATTCGGTCATACAGGTGACTCTTATGAGTGGCATCTGACGAATATCGGAGACAAGGCGATCTCTATTCCGCTGCCTGTAATCGTCAGAAGCAGTACATCTGGATGGCACGTTTTCTCTTCTGCGAAAGTAGAGCATGGCGCTCAATATGAAGGATTCTACATCTCGGAAGAGAGTGGAAAAATCGTCGAGAAAAACGCTGCAGGTGAAGAGGTCAGACCATTCGACCTGTCTATAACCAAGAATGTGTTTGCGATGATGATAAGTAGCGCATTACTTGTCTTTCTTATACTTGCAACGGCTCGTTGGTATCGTCGCCATGATGCCCTGAATGAAGCTCCTACGGGATTGGCAGCATTGATGGAACCCATTATCATGATGATAGATACTGGGGTGGCGAAGGATGCGATCGGTGAGGACTATACCAAATTCTCTCCGTACCTGTGCACAGTATTCCTGTGGATACTTTTGAATAACCTTCTCGGAATAGTTCCGTTCTTCCCTGGAGGAGCCAACGTTACTGGAAATATCGCAGTGACCTGCGTTCTCGGATTTTTCACCTTCTTCATGATTAATCTGTTCGGAACGAAGCACTACTTCAAGGATATTTTCTGGCCGGATGTACCATTGATGCTGAAGTGTCCGTTCCCGCTTCTGCCTATCATCGAGGTGTTCAGTACAATAATGAAACCATTGACGCTTATGATACGACTCTTTGCCAATATGTTGGCAGGTCATATCATCGCCATCAGTCTGGTTTGTATAATATTTATTTTTGCCAAATATAATGCTGTCCTTTTCGGAAGTATGACGGTAGTGTCAGTACTCTTCGGAGTGTTTATGGATGTCCTTGAACTCCTTGTCGCATTCCTTCAGGCGTATGTATTCACTATTTTGTCAGCAGTATTTATAGGTATGGCAAGACAAAAAGAAGCTTAATATTATTTTTAAAATTTAAATAGTTATGTTACTTACAATTCTTTTACAAGCAGTTGCCGGTGAGGCACTTGGAAAGGTCGGTATAGCTCTTGGCGCTGCTGTCGCAGCATTGGCTGCAGCTTATGGTATCGGTAGAATCGGTTCTGCAGCTACAGAATCTATCGCTCGTCAGCCTGAGGCAGGCGGAAGCATTCGTTCTGCAATGATTATCGTTGCCGCCATGATCGAGGGTGCATCATTGTTTGCTATCATCGTTTGCCTTCTCGCCCTGTTTGTTTAATATTTTGCCGTTATGTCATTTGTAACACCTGATTCTGGCCTTCTTATTTGGATGACCATAATATTCGGCATCGTCTTTTTCATACTTGCGAAATACGGTTTCCCTGTCATCACTAAAATGGTGAGAGAAAGAACCGAAACGATAAACAAGTCACTGAAGATGGCGGAAGAAGCCCGTAAGGAACTCGCTGACCTTAATAAGGAGCAGAACGAGTTGATTCTTCAGGCTAAGAAGGAGCAGGCCAAAGTAATCGAAGATGCGACTAAAATGAAGTTGTCCATCATCGAACAGGCCAAGGTTCAGGCTCAGGAGGAAGCGGCTAAGATACTTGAACGGGCAAGATTGGAAATCTCTGCTGAAAAGGAAAGTGCATTGCAGGATATCCGCAAGGAAGTTGCGATGCTGTCAATGAATGTTTCTGAAAAGATTCTGAGATCCGATTTTACTTCAGAGGAAGTTCAGAAACGCTATGTTGACAAGGTTATGGAGGAACTAAATAACAGAAAAGACTCCATAGTAAAAAACTGAAGTTCGGATGAATACAGGAATTATAGCGTCAAGATATGCTGATGCTCTTCTTAAGTATGTGAAAGAGACAGGCGAGGGACAGGTCGTGTATAAACAGGTCTGTACGCTTGCTGACGCTCTGGCTGCATCGGGAGACTTCGTGCGTCTTGTCGAAAGCAAGACTCTGCTGTCGGTTTCAGAAAAACTGGGCTTGATGTCCAAAGCTCTTGGCGAAGAAAAAATGAGCCAGTCTCTTTCTAAGTTTTTAGGCCTTGTGCTAAGACAGGTCAGGGAACAATACTTGCGCTATATCCTTCAGGATTTCAAGGACCGATGGCTTTCTTCGCAGGGAATATGTCAGGCAAAACTTGTCGTAAGTATGCCTTCTCCGGAGCTTGAGACAAAGATATGTGAAATGATCAAAAATCTCACTGGCCTTCAGCTTGAGCTGACGGTGAGCGTCGATTCTTCCATTATCGGAGGATTCGTATTCGAGGTTGCTGATAAAAGAATAGATGCAAGCGTGTCCAGGCAGTTGGAAGATCTGAGGAGACGGTTCATTGAACAAAATAACAGAATGATGTATGAGTCAGAATAATATAAAACCAAGTGAAATATCAGACGTGCTGCTGAAACAACTCGAGTCCGCAGACCTTTCTGTCAAACTCGAAGAAGTCGGCACCGTGTTGCAGATCAGTGATGGCGTGGCCCGAATTTTCGGACTTACCAACGCTGAATCCGGCGAACTTCTCGAATTCGACAGTGGCGTTATGGGCGTGGTGATGAATCTGGAAGTGGACAACGTCGGAGCTGTGCTTCTCGGCCCTACTGATGAAGTTAAAGAGGGAATGTCCGTTAAACGTACAGGAAGGATTGTTTCCATCCCTGTAAGCGAAAAAATGCTTGGCAGAGTAGTGAATCCGCTCGGTGTCCCTATTGACGGACTTGGTGAAATAGCTGGCGAAAAAGTGGAGATGCCTCTTGATCGCAAGGCTCCCGGAGTCGTTTTCAGACAGCCTGTGAATGAACCTCTCCAGACCGGTATCAAGGCTATCGATGCGATGATTCCTATCGGAAGAGGTCAGCGTGAGCTTATCATCGGAGACAGACAGACAGGAAAGACAGCCATTGCCATCGATACGATTATTAACCAGAGAGCTGAATTCGAAAAAGGAAAGCCTGTATATTGTATCTATGTGGCTATCGGTCAGAAGGGTTCTACCGTAGCAAGTATCGTCGAGACATTGCGCACTAAAGGCGCCATGGATTATACCGTAGTCGTAGCGGCTACAGCTGCTGATCCGGCAGCACTTCAGTACTATGCCGCATTTGCAGGTGCAGCTATCGGTGAATATTTCCGTGACACCGGACGTGCAGCCCTCGTGATTTACGATGACTTGTCCAAGCAGGCTGTAGCATACCGTGAGGTATCATTGATCCTGCGCAGACCTTCAGGCCGTGAGGCATATCCTGGAGACGTGTTCTATCTCCATTCACGTCTTCTTGAGAGAGCTGCGAAAATCATTAACCAGCAAGAAGTTGCGGAGCAGATGAACGACCTTCCTGAGTCATTGAAAGGAAAGGTGAAGGCAGGTGGTTCCCTTACCGCGCTTCCTATCATCGAGACACAGGCCGGCGACGTTTCCGCATATATCCCTACCAACGTGATTTCCATCACTGACGGTCAGATTTATCTGGAAAGCAGCTTGTTCAACCAGGGTTTCCGTCCTGCTGTCAATGTCGGTATCTCAGTATCCCGTGTCGGCGGTAGTGCACAGGTCAAGAGTATGAAGAAAGTCGCAGGAACTCTCAAGATCGACCAGGCTCAGTATGATGAGTTGGAGTCATTCTCCAAGTTCAGCGGCGACGTCGACAAAGTCACTGCATTGGCATTGGACAAAGGCCGTAAGAACAAACAGTTGCTTATCCAACCTCAGTACTCTCCTATGCCTGTAGGTGAACAGATCGCGATATTGTACTGCGGAACACATGCATTGATGCGCGACATTCCTACGGAGAAAGTCCGCGAATTCCAGGACACGTTCCTGAGCAGACTGCGTGTGTCACATCAGGACGATGTCATCAAGCCGTTGGCTGAAGGACATCTGGATGAGTCTATTACGAAGATAATCGAGAAAGAAGCCGAGGACGTTGTACTTGGACTTAAGAACCAGGAATAAACAGTTTTTGTCATGCCGTCATTAAAGGAAATTAAGAATAGGGTAGCATCTGTAAACAGCACCTTGAAGATTACCTCAGCCATGAAAATGGTTGCGGCTGCCAAGTTGCACAAGGCACAGACAGCCATCGGAAATATGCTTCCTTATCAGGAAATGCTTTATGGCATGCTCGGTAAACTGATGACGTACAGGCAGGCTGCTATGGTCGGCGAAGAGCCGTTGGAAGAGCCTCAAGATGAGTTTCAGGATGAGGAAAAGGAACCGACTGTCCAGGAAGAATTGGATGTCCTCTATTCTTCAAGACCGGTACATAAAGTCGCTATCGTGGCTTATTCTTCAAACTCCTCATTATGTGGCGGGTTCAACTCTTCTGCGATAAAACATGTGACAGCCATTATCGATGAGTATTTGGCTTACGGATTATCCGCTGAAGACATTACAGTTTTCTCTGTGGGCCGCAAGATGGCAGATGCGATGAAGAAAAAAGGATTCGTATCACCTGCCGACTATACCCACCTGGCAGATAAACCGGGCTATGAAGAGGCATCGAAACTGGCTACGGAACTGGTGCACGGCTTCATGACAGGAAGATTCGATAAAGTGGAACTTTCATATAATCATTTCCGCTCTACCGCTTCTCAGCCGCCTGTGCGAGAGACCTACCTGCCATTCGCCCCTGCGGACGATACCGAAAAGACCGGAAATGCTGAATCTTTCGACTATATCGTAGAGCCGGACGTGGATACCATCTTGGAAGAACTCTTGCCTAAGGTATTGATGCTCAAGATGTATACGGTCCAGTTGGATGCCAATGCCGCCGAGCACGCCGCCAGAACATTGGCCATGCAGACAGCTACGGATAATGGAAATGAAATCCTTCAGGAGCTCACTTTGGAGTACAATAAAGGCCGTCAACAGAAGATTACGAGCGAAATTCTCGACCTTGTGGGAGGCTCTATGCAATAAAATTCGTATCTTTATCCGGATTAATGATAACCAGATAGGGAATATGAACAGAATATACACTTTAATTGCTGTCGTAGCTCTGTCGCTAACGGCAGCATTTTCTTTGTCAGCCCGCGGGGTAATCCTTGGGGATGAACAATTCTCGTCATATCTGCCTGAACTCCAAGGAAAAAAAGTCGCTGTCTTCAGCAATAAATCAGGAGTCGTAGGAGACAAGGTGCTCAAAGGGAAGGGCCTGCCCCTCGATGGCCCCAAAAAATTCGGCCCGCACCTGGTAGACGTTCTTTTAAGGAAGAAGGTCAATGTCTCTGTCATATTTTCCCCTGAACATGGTTTCCGCGCCGACGCTGACGCCGGAGAACATGTCAGCAGCTCCACAGATCCGCAGACCGGAGTAGAAATCGTATCTCTCTACGGAAACTCAGGCAGGCCTTCAGCAGAAGATGCCGAAAAATTCGATGTCCTGCTTGTGGACATTCAGGATGTAGGACTGCGTTTCTATACATATTACGTGACAATGTACCGTCTGATGGACTTCTGTGCAGATTATGGACGTAAAGTCATTGTCTTGGACAGACCTAATCCGAACGGATTTTATGTGGACGGGCCGATTCTGGACATGGACTACAAGTCGGGAGTGGGAGCATTGCCGATACCGGTGGTCCACGGCATGACATTGGGAGAACTCGCATTGATGATAAACGGCGAAGGCTGGCTTAAGGACGGAAAGAAGTGTCAGTTGTCTGTCGTGACCTGCCGCAATTATACGCATCAGACTAAGTATCAACTTATTATGCCTCCGTCTCCAAACCTTAAAACCATGAGAGCGGTGTACCTTTATCCATCTACATGTCTGTTTGAAGGCACGGTCGTTTCATTGGGACGTGGTACTGACCATCCTTTCGAGATGTATGGTTCCCCAGATATGAAACTCTTCAGTTATCGATTCATGCCGAAAAGCATGCCGGGTGCCAAAAAACCTGATTATCAGGATGAATGGTGCTATGGCGTAAACCTGAGCGAATCGGACGTAGACAGAATCTGCGCCAGAGGCATTGACCTGAACTATATTATCAACGCTTTTTCGATGCTCACTTCTTTTCCCGGGGCGTCAACTCACGAGGGCATCCTTCCGGACGGGCGTCATTTTTTCGGGAAGAAGCCTTATTTCGACAAACTCATGGGAAATTCTTGGGTGCGGGAACTGATTATGCAAGGCCTTGCTGCTGAGGATATTAAAGTTCGTTGGCAGCCAGACGTAGAGAAGTTTAAGGCGCAGCGGCGTCCATATCTTTTATATGAAGAATAAATTAATATACTAAAACATGAATAGAATACTGCTTTTGGCCGCGATGGCGGCGCTGATGCCGATGACTATGTCGGCCCAAACTCCGGACGGCGGAATCACACCTGAAGTTATGGCAAGAGTCAGCAAAGGTTATACCGCATCCCCTTCCGACAAGGCTCTCCGTAACGCATTGTCAGGCACAGCATTGAACGTGCTTGCTACCAATGCCGAGAATGCTGCGATGATCGACACGCATTTCTCCGACAGAGTGAAAACTAAAGGTATTACCGACCAGAAATCTTCAGGAAGATGCTGGCTCTTTACCGGTATGAACGTGCTCAGAGCCAAGATGATAGACAAATATGACCTCGGAGCGTTTACCCTTTCGCAGAACTACCTGTTCTTCTACGACCAGCTCGAAAAATCGAACCTCTTCCTGCAGGGCGTCATTGACACCAGGCAGTTGCCGTTCGAAGACAGAAAAGTGGATTGGCTCTTCTCCAACCCGCTCAGCGACGGCGGACAGTTCACCGGCGTTTCCGATCTCGTCATGAAATACGGAATCGTCCCTTCGGAAGTTATGCCTGAGACCTACAGCAGCAACAACACCGCGCAGATGGCGACCCAGCTGAAAAATATCCTCCGCCAGGGCGGACTTAAGCTTCGCGCCGCTTATGACGCCTCCGGCGTGTCTTCGCTGAGCGGAAAAAAGGCTGTCGCCGCTGAGGTTAAGGTCAATGCTGAATTACAGCAGATTAAAGAGTCTGTGCTTACAGATGTCTATAGGGTGTTGGCATTGTGTCTTGGTGTTCCTCCTACAGAATTTGAGTGGACTATGTATAATTCGAAGAACGAATTTGTAAGCTGCGAAAAGTATACACCTGTGTCTTTCTATCAGAAATATGTAGGAGATGACTTGGACGGAAACTATGTTATGCTCATGAACGACCCTTCCAGAGAGTATGGGAAAGTATATGAAATCGATTATGACAGACATGTTTACGATGGCAAGAACTGGGTTTATCTGAACCTCCCTATGGAGCAGATTGAGGAAATCGCCGCTGCTTCACTTAAGGACAATACTGCCATGTATTTCTCATGTGACGTCGGCAAGTTCCTTAACAGTTCAAAAGGTGTATTGGATTTGGCCAACTACGATTTCGAGTCACTTCTCGGTGTAGAGTTCACTATGGACAAGAAACAGAGAGTGCTTACTCACGCGAGCGGTTCATCACACGCTATGACACTTATCGCTGTGGATATAAAGGATGGCAAACCTCAGAAATGGATGGTGGAGAACAGCTGGGGACCTTCTTCAGGTTACCAGGGAAATCTCATCATGACAGAGCAGTGGTTCCGCGAATATATGTTCAGAGTGGTGGCAGAGAAGAAATATGTACCTGCTGACGTGCTTAAGCTGTTGGAACAGAAACCTATACAGCTTCCAGCTTGGGATCCTATGTTTTCACCTGAGATGTAAGATGAGGATTTACGTGATAAAACATAAAAAGAAACAGCAGCTGGTCTTCACGACTGGCTGCTGTTTTAGATTATTCAATATGAATTAAACTAGCTTATGTTTTATTATGTCTTCTGACCATGTATTTACCATTATCGTGCCAAACTGAAAAAATATTGAATAAAAGCTTTTACTTTTAATGTTACCGATTTCGAAAGAAAACCTTAAAAACGCAATGGCCGCGCAGGGCGTGACCGATATGTGCCGGGCCACCATAAGGCAGTGTGTCAATGTCGCCAAAACATTGGAAAAGACGACTGGGGAACCGTTTGTCCATCTGGAACTTGGCATTCCTGGCCTGGATGCATGTAAAGTGGGTGTAGAGGCGCAGCTCCGCGCTATTGAATCAGGTGTGGCTTCTGTTTATCCTCCTGCCGCAGGGATTCCTGATCTGAAGGAGAACGGCGCCAAGTTCGTGAAAGCGTACACAGGCATTGACCTGAACCCTAGGGGTGTGATTCCTACGGTTGGGGCGATGCAGGCGTGTTATAATCTTCTTTTGGAGTGTTCGCAGCTTGCGTGCGGGCGACGGACGGTGCTTTATCTGGATCCGGGATTTCCTTCGCATTATATTCAGGCGAAGGTGCTGGGGCTGGAGGTGCGGTCTTTCGATTTGGGCGACTATAGAGGTGAGAAATTGCGGCTTAAACTCGAACAGATGTTGTCGGACGGGAAGGTTTGCGCGATGGTGTATTCTAATCCGAATAATCCTTCATGGATGTGTCTTTCGGAAGAGGAGTTGAGGATAATCGGTGAGATGTGCACGCGGTATGATGTTGTGGCTCTGGAGGATATGGCTTATATGTGTATGGATTTCAGGCGGAATGAGCCGCATCAGCCTACTGTCGCGCGTTATACGGATAATTGGGTCATGATGATTTCTGCTTCCAAGATTTTCAGTTATGCGGGGGAGAGAATTGCTGTAGTTGCGATTTCGGATGCCTTGTATGGCAGAAAGTATTCGGCTTTGGAGGAGCGTTATGGACTCGCCACGTTCGGGGATAATTTCGCCATGACATATTTGTATGTGAATATCTCCGGAGCGTCTCATTCGGCGCAGATTGCATTGTCTGCCATGTTCCGGGCTGCTGCGGAAGGGATTTATGACTTTGTCGCGGAGATTAGGCGGTATGCGGAAAGGGCTCATAGGGTAAAGGAGATTTTTCTGAGGCATGGTTTTCATTTGGTTTATGATAAGGATATCGACGCGGATGTAAGTGATGGATTCTTTTTTACTATAGGTTATAACGGTTTGACTGGCGGGGAATTGCAACAGAAGCTTATGCGTTGCGGAATCAGTGCGATATCTCTGGCTTCGTCCAGGAGCCGTCGTGAAGGTGTGCGGATTTGTGTGGCGCTGTTGAAAAAGGAGGAGGATTATAGTTTATTGGATGACAGATTGTCGCTTTTTTCTAAAAAATTATGCAATTGTGTTTTTTAAATAGATAATTTTTTGTATCTTGTCGGTGTTCAAGTAGCTCCTTCTGAGCAGATTTGGGCAGGTCTATGTCGTTTACCTTCAAGAGCGACTTTCGAAACATTAAAACTTTAGATTATGCCAGCTATTCAGACAATGTTTAAGGACACTTTCCTGGAGGGAAAGAAGATTATGGCAGTGAATATTACTAAGTCATATCCGAAGAGACATGATTCGGAAGGAAGAGGATCGACTTATGAGTGTGCACGCAAGTATTGGAAGGTTTCCAAGAAGAGGGCAGAATCTATACAGTATGTTGTGGCTGTTTCTGACGGTGTTATCGTGGCGATTTACAGGCCTGTAAAGTGGAATGAGTCCAAGGATATGCCTGGCAGGTTGGAGTTCGAGGGTGAGAAGGTTCGTGAGGGACAGCTTGTGGGTATGGATGTCACAAGTATTTTCGCCGGTCATTCTAATCCGGTAAAATACATAGGTTAATTAATTATGGGTTCTAAAACTGCAAAGTATGAATGCCTTCGCTGTGGTTGGATCTATGACCCTGCAGAAGGCGACCCGGACAGCGGAATAAAGCCGGGAACTCCATTCGAGGATATCCCATCTTCATGGAAATGTCCTGTATGCGGAGCTTCCAAGTCTGAGTTCGCGGAGTATCCGGAGGAGTAGATTGGACTATTATTGTCCAAAGTATTTTTCGAAGAAAGCCATCATCGATAAGATGACGGCTTTCTTCTTTACTTGTCTGTTGCGGCGCTATGCGCCGAGCTTCACTATGTTTGCGGAGAGAACGAGATTCGAACTCGTGATACCCTTTAGGGGTATACACGCTTTCCAGGCGTGCCTCTTCAGCCACTCGAGCACCTCTCCAATTATCGCTGCTTTAACAGCGGATTACAAAGGTAGTTATTTTCTTTAAAAGTACAAAAAAGCGGATTCGGTTTTCATCATCAAAAGACCGGATCCGCAATTAAAAAACATATCGTCAGATTACTCTCTTACGAATGTGAATGTCTCGTTTCCTTGACCATTTGTTCCATCATAGATAGCCTTAGTGATTCCGCTATCTTTGTCACTGATAGTTACATAGAATTTAGAGATGGTAATCAAGTAGCCGGAATCACCGAATGAGATAGTGATAGGATCCTTACCCTCATCACCGCCGCCCCAGAATGCGAAACGGCTTGTAGCGTCGTAATCCAGGAACATGGCGCCGAAACCGCTTTCTTCCTGCAGTACACCTTCGGAATTTACACGGGTACCGTCGAAGATAATCTCTTTAGCCTCATAATCCACAGTACCTACGAGGTATGGAGGACATACGAGACCCTCATCCGCGATATTGAACCAGTTTGCGTAGAGAATATACTTGCCTGCGCCGCCTGCCATACGCTTAATCTTGACGTCGAATGACTCGCCGGCGCGAGGGTTGATGACATCGCTATACTTACCTGTATTCAACTTGTAAACACCTTCCTTAATTGTGGTGCTTGGACTGGCATCATCGATGTGGATATCCAGTTGGTCCACTTTACTGAGAAGTCCATTCTCGTTAATACTTGCAGAAAAAACCTGATAATCCTCGCTGAATGTGCACTGTGTCTTGATAGATGGTGCAGACTCTGTGCTGAGGTCGTAAAGCTGCTTTTTAAGCAAATTCTCGCTTGTTACGTTACCGGTTACGAGATCAAATGCAGTAGGAACCGGGTTGTCAGAACCTGCAAGGATAACGCATCCGTAGTACTTGCTGTCTGATGAAGGCAGAAGAGCGATAGTGAAGTCATGGAGATCTGTCTTCATGGTCTGCGCCTGAATAGTAGGACGCGGCTTATTCTTGTTTTCGTTGCTCAATTCGTGGCTCTTGTCACAAGAACTTGTCAGGAGTGAGCCTGCAAGCAATGCCGCAAGCCCAAGTCCTGAAATGATATGTCTGAATATTTTCATTGTCTTCATTATTTTCTGGTCATGACGATATTGTAGTAGATATCACCCATGAAATATCCTGTGATGCTATAATCGGTACCTGTGTTGTTGCCGGCGATTATCGCACCGAATCCTGCGTTTGGAGTAAATGTGATCTTGTTATAGTCCTCATACCACAAACCGCTGATTCCGAGAGATTCACTATCGAAAGAAATCTCGCCGGTTCCGACAGGAATCTGGCTGACCGCGATAGTTGCGTAATGTAAATAAGGAGTACCTACTTCGAATTTGGCTTCGGTAGTCATCACGTTTCCGATCATGATGTTGATATCGTTGGAGGTCTTGTAACACTTCAGATACCATTCTGCCTGATGCTGACGATTGGCGTTAGGATAAACGCCCTTCTCACCAGCGAAGCCCCAGCAACGAAGTCTGCATTCCTCTCTGTTGGCTGCTATCTCAGCATCTGTAAAGCCTTCTGTGATAGTTACATCGAATGACTCTTCCTTTTCTGAAATCAATCCGTATGCTGTCAAAGTCCATTCACCTACGAGGTTCAGGTATGCAGGGTTATCGTCATCTTCGATGTTGATGACGGTAGATGCGTTACCTACTTCTGCACCTTTCACGTCTTTGATGGTAAGGGCGAACTTACGTGTGCCGTTAAGCTCAGTATCATTGACAATATACATCTCGATGCAGGCAGGGGATTTCGGGTCGCCATTGTATTTGAGACCTTCAGTCTGGGTGAAAATCACCAAATTGTCGAGGGCGTTTTCAGTGGTCTCGCCTTCGTCAGCCTTCGTGCCGTCGGAAATCATGACAGCCTCTACGCTGAAGGTGATAGGGTAGCTCTTAGGCTCACCGGTGATGGTGAGAGGCAGGCGGACGTAGCCGTTGGTTCCGGACTGGTCTTCGCTGAATGTGTACTCAGCTTCGCCAAATCCGATCACAGCATCACCTGCGCCGTTTTCTGATGTGCAGGAGGCCAATGCCATTAAGGCAGCAAGTCCTGCGAATATGTTTAATCTGATGTTTTTCATGTTGTTGTATTAATCCATCTTATATCCAGGGTTCTGCTGGTCTTTCATGTTGGGATTTGCCTCCAACTCTGAAGTCGGGATAGGCCACAAGAACTGAGGGTCGTCTGCAGGTCTTGTGCAGGTAGCATAGTTTTCACCTTGCATGATGAGTGAAGGATCCTGTCCTTCGCTTCTGGTGAATCCTAAGTGCCATCTCTTGAGGTCAGAGAGTCTGAATCCTTCGCAGAACAACTCCTTCACGCGCTCGTTGCGGATTTCGCTCATGAGAGCCTCCCCAGCGTAGGTCTTTTCTGACCAGCCCTTGATACGGGCCTTTCTGAGATCGTTGAGGTAGCTGTTGGCCTTGGCGATAGAGCCGTTAGGGCTGAGGTATTCAGCCTCTGCAGCGATTAAGTACATCTCTGAAGCTCTGAATACCTTAGGCATGTTGCAGTAGTTGGTAACCTTGGTATAGAGCTTAGGGTTGCCAGGGTATTTGATGAGGAGAGTCATCTTGCCTACTACAGGAGTGGTAACGGTTCTTTCATCGAAATAAGCTGCATATCTGATGTCCTTGTTCTTATCGTAGAGGTCGAGAACCCAGTCCTCAGGAATGTACTGAGGGTTGTCACGACCTTCGATACCTGATGAGTTATACAAGAAGTAGCTATAAGCATTTCCGACTTCCGTAGAGTTAATCATCGCGAGTTGGAAGATGGTCTCGGAAAGGTTATCGTTTATCCATCCCTCTGCATAAGTAGTGGCATTAGATACGAGGGTGTACTTCTTGGTCGCGATCACAGCCTCTGCCGCGATGCGTGCTGTGTCGTAATCCTTCATGCCGAGAGCTACTCTCGCTTTGAATGCTGTAATCACGTCGGTGGTGATGCTTGAAGACTGGCTTACGCCTTTTCTGGTGACGAACTTCTCTGCTTCTTCCAAGTCAGCGAGGATCTGGTCGTAGGTCTGCTGAAGTGTTCCGCGTGAAGGATAGTTCTCAGAGTTTCCTGTAGGTGCATATTTCAGAACTACAGGTACGCCCATAGATGTGGAAGCCGTAGATGTCTCATATGCGTCGCAGTAGTACTGAGCCAACATCCAATAGTAGTATGATCTGAAGAAGCAAGCTTCACCATAATACTCGTTCAGTGTAGCATTCTCATCGTCTGTGATGTTACCTGCCTTCTGAATTTTCTGGATGCCTTCGATAAGAAAGTTGATGTTGGCGATGCTATGATATGCTCCGTACCAAGCCTCTTCTGCGAGGTCGTTGGATGCGGTTACTGAATAGTGATAGAAATCACCATCGAAGTTACCGAAGTTCTTTACAGCGTGGAAGAGATCTGTCTGAAGCTCTGTTGCGTAGATGTAAGCTCCGGTGGTGACGTACTTCAATCCGCTGTACTGTCCGATAAGGAATTTGTTGCAATCCTCGATGCTCTGGATGGATTCATCTGTGTGGATAGAATCACCAGGCACTTTATCGAGGCTGCATGCCGCTGCCAAAAAAGTTGCGGCCAATATCATTAATTTATTCTTCATTGTCTTGTCCTCCATTAGAATACGATTTCAGCTCCGATCACAAATTGTCTTGAGTTAGGGTACATACCGCTAGTCGCGTTGCCGTATCCAACCTCTGGGTCGTATCCTTCGAAGTCCGTGATAGTAAGAAGGTTACGTCCTGTAAGATAAATCTTGGCATTGCTGATGGCCTTTGTCTTTTCAAGCCATTTCTTAGGAAGGCTGTATGATAGCGACAAGTTCTTCAGACGGATGAAAGATGCGTTGGAGAAACGGGAAGAATCGTGTCTGTAAGGTGTTCCATACTTAGGAATATCAGTCACCTGCCCCGGTGTTGTCCAGATGTCAAGCATCTTCTTTTCGAAGTTACTTCTGAGGAGCATGTCGGTAGCGTTCATGGTATAATATCTCTCGTCGATGAAGATCCAGCGCTCGCCGATCCAAGAGAAGTCAGCATTAAGTCCGAATCCATTCCAAGAAAGGTTGGTGCTGAAACCGCCTGACCAAGGAGAGTTGGTATCATGACCTTCCCAGAACTGCATAATGTCATCAGAATAGGTCTTGGTGAGGTTGCCGTTGAGGTCATACCACATCGGAGCACCATCCCTCGGGTCTACACCTGCACGAATCTGTGTGAAGATGAGAGAAGAAGGCTTGCCTACCTGATACTTGAGGCTCTTGAGAGGGAATGAAAGTTCATCCAAGTTTCTGTAAAGCTTGGTGATTTCGTTCTTGTTGTAGTTTACGTTACCGCTGATACCCCAGTAGAAGTTACGTGTATGGATAAGGTCGATATCGAGTTCGAGATCGAAACCGTGGTTGTTCATCGCTGCGATGTTGTCGAAACCGCTGCCATGTCCTGTGGTAGCAGAGAATGGCACGCTCATGAGGAGGTTCCAAGATGACTTGTCATAGTACTGCAAATCGAATGAAACTCTGTCGAATACACGTCCTGCGAGTCTTACGTTAAGAGTTCCTACAGTCTCCCATGTGAGGTCCGGGTTCTTCACCTGAGTGATACCCCAACCATCCTGGCCATTGTATGTGGCACCTGAAGATACGAGACCGTAAGAAGCATACCAGCTGCCGAGACCGGAGTTACCGGTGGTACCGTAGCTGACGTTCAAGTTCAAGTCATCCAACCAAGATACATTCTGGAGCCAAGACTCGTTCTTCATCTTCCACATGGCACCTACAGAGTAGAATGTAGCATATCTGTGGTTTGCACCGAAGAGTGATGAACCGTCAGTACGGACTGAAGCGTCGAGGAAGTACTTGTCATTGAAGTCGTAGTTCACGTTGAAGAAGAAAGAGTTGAACGTACACTCAGAATCGCCTCCATCCCAAGAAGTTACGGTAGTTGTAGAACCGAACTGTGTGAGACGGTCGTCAGTAAGACCTGTACCAGTGGCACTGAGAGTCTTCTGATGCTTGAGGATAGACTCGTGACCGAGGAGGAGAGTCAGGTTGTGACCACCCTTGAATGCGGTCTTGTACTCAGCTGTATTGGTGGAAATAAGCTGATAGTATCTCTGGAAACCCTGTACGTTAGTACCTCTGTTGGTTCCCGGGGTATAAGAAGGCTTGTAGATGGCCTCACCGGTATAATCGAAACCGTCCACTGACTGTCTGGCCCTGATATTCAATCCCTTGAAAGGAGTAAGGAGAATATAGGTCTGGCCAGTGATATTGACATTCTGGCGGTCGTTAGTGTTCTTGTTATAATACTCGATAAGGTCAGGCATCTGATCCCAAGGATAGGTCTCATAGCGGTCGCCGTAAGAGATAGTGCCGTCCTCGTTGTAGAGAATCTCGTAAGGGGTTCTGTAAGGGAGGTTGGTCAATGCCTGTACGATAGGGGTCTGTTTGTACCATCCTGTAGTGGTGGTCTTGGACTTCGAGTAAGAGATCGCGAGGTTCGCGCCGAATTTGGCCCACTTTGCTATCTTTGTGTCAATGTTTGTCCTGAAGTTGAATCTGTCGGTACCTGAGTTTACCTTGAATGTACCGTTCTCTGAGTAATAACCGAGTGATACATAGTAGTTTGTATTTTCAGTAGCACCTCTGAGAGAAGCATCGGCCTGAAGCATAGGAGCCGCATCGTCGAAAAGATAACTTGTCCAGTCGTAGTTCAAGTTGTTTCCGAGAATGAACGCCTTTCTGGCCTGATAAGCGACATCATTCTTAAGTGAAGGCTGGCACATCTCCTCGAACTGGATGAGCTCCTTGGAGTTCATCATGTCCATGTTATAGTTGGTAAGCATGGAAACACCATACTGTGCTCTCACTGCCAATGTCGGCTTCTCGCCTTTCTTTCCCTGCTTTGTGGTGATGAAAATAACACCGTTGGCAGCACGGGAACCATAGATAGCGGTAGAAGACGCATCCTTGAGAATGGAAATATTCTCGATATCCTGAGGGTTAATGCTTGAGAAAACCGAAGAACTTACAGGCACGCCATCCATAATGTACATAGGCTCGTTAGAGAGAGAAAGCGAAGATTCACCTCTAAGTCTGACTGATACATTACTGTTCGGCTCACCTGAAGTGTTGAAAATCTGAAGTCCGGCTACCTTTCCCTGGAGCGCATCACCGATATTTGCTGAAGGCCTCTCCACGATATCTCCGGCAGACACAGTCTTTACGGAACCTACGATGTTACCGATTTTCTGTGCTGAACCGTAACCGATAACGACGGTAGCCTCGATCTGCTGGGTATCATCTGCCAACTTTACCAAAATAGTGGATCTTCCGTCCACTGGAATTCTCTGGGACACATAGCCGATAATGTCCACAATCAGAGTGTCGGATGGAGCTGCTGCCACAGAGAACTCACCATTCTCATTTGTGGAAGTTCCGGTATCCTTGCCGGAAACCAAGACAGCTGCTCCCGGAACAGGCTCGTTGGTCATGTCCGTCACGATACCTGTTACCTTGTTCTGAGCCGCAATCTGCCCTGCGAATACCAGCGCTGCAGCCACTGAAAGGAATAACTTGATTTTTTGCATTTTGTGAATTATTGTCGAAAATTATAGCCAGCGCCCGACTGAAGTACCGTCAGCCTTCGTGCTGTAAGTGTTAGATGTTACTGTCGTCGGAACCTCCGCCTTCGTATAAGTCGAAACCTCTCCGCTGCCGGCGGTTAAGGTCAATGTCTTTCCGTCGCCTGATTTTTCAGCCTTGTAAGTATCACCCCAAGACGAACCGTCTGCATATTTTCCGGAAATCTTGTCCCCGTTTACAGAGAACTGTCCGTTGAATTTCGAATATCTGTCCTCAGCAGAACCTTTCTGCCAGATACTGAACTCGTTACCAGTGAAACTGATCCATACGTCCACCACGTCACCCTTAAGTGAACTTATTTCAGTAAGATGCCATGAACCTTCTACATTGACATCAGGATTACTTTTACCGCAAGCCGCGAACAGCAGAATTGCGGATATAAAAACCAATATTTTCTTCATATCTTTCATTCTATTAGAGCCATCCGCCATTTGAACTTGCTACACCTCTGGAAACCACGGAAATAGTCTTGCTGATCCTCATTCCGCCAGCTTCCTCGCCACCGAGATTAGAGCCGCCGGCAATCGCGGAAATTGTAATCTTGCCTGCGCCCATCTTGTCGCACCTGATAAGGAGCTTGCCATCCTTGAATTCAGGGTCCTTGCTGATGCCGAGAGCCTCTTTCTCCGCAGCCGGAATATCTACTCCCAACCAAGTGAGGTTCGCCGCGTTGCCGCCGAAATAAGGGGTCAGGTCAATGCTTGCGTCTTCTCCGCTCTTCACGGTGGTGAAAGGCGTTCCCTCGATAGACATCATGAACTTCCATACATCCAGGCAGCCTGTTCCCATCTTGCCCTTATAGTTATCCAGATTCATGGTCCTGTCACCGGCGATCTTGGTTCCGGTAAGTCTGTTGTCCAAATCATCTACAGAAGTGAGAAGCATGGAAATGAACTCGTCACGTGTGAATTTCTTTCCGAGTTTCTTGGCATAAGAGAGGCCGAGAGCTACTGTACTTGAAACCTGCGGAGTAGCCTGAGATGTTCCCTCGATATATCCATAGTCTTGACCTGCAGCAGATTTAGCTTCAGAAGGAAGGGTAGACAAAATGGTGATTCCCAATTTGGAGTCTCCGCCAGGTGCAGCGATGTTTACGCCACGGCCATAGTTTGTGAACCAAGAAGGAAGATTGTCCTGCCCTACAGATGATACGCATACGAACTTGTAATATGCGCCAGGGTAAGCCGGCGTAGGAGACCAGTCGTTACCTGCGGAGAACACGATGATGTTACCATCGGTTATGACACCGCTATTATATTTCTTGCTGTCCTTAGGGTCGAGGAAGTATTCCAATGCTGCAAGTACAACGGTTTGTCCTCTGGCATACTGCGCATCTGAAAGGAACTGTCCTGTAGGCTCACCCCAAGAGCACTGAAGAACAGAAGCGCCGTTGTCGGCAGCGTAACGGATAGCGTTCGCGTAAGACTGTGCGCCATTTGAAGAATAACCGGACAATATCTGGCATCCCATGATACGGATTCCGTCTCCGTTACCGGTACCGCCTGCGATACTGCTGATGCCGACTCCGTTATTGTTCACTGCACCTACGATACCTGCCACGTGGGTTCCATGGCCTGAGTCACCACTTTTCCAGTCGATAGGGCCGCCCTTGCCGTTGTTGAGAGTGAAGTTAAGTCCGTGAACGTCATCGATATAGCCATTGCCGTCGTCGTCTATGCCATTGCCTGGGATTTCACCTGTATTTACCCACATGTTTGCAGCAAGGTCCGGATGTGTATATTTTACACCGTCATCCAAAACCGCAACGATGATGGATGGGTCACCTGTAGCCACACGCCATGCATCTCTGACATTTACGTCAGCTCCGGCTACGGCCTGTTTTCCGTAATCAGCCTTGCTTCCATTATTATATAAGTACCACTGTTTCTTGAAAAGAGGATCATTATAAGAAACAGGAGATGCTGCTTCAGCATTGACCTGAGCCGAAAAGAGAGGAACGACCTTCTCGTCGGAGGCTTTTACGATAGCCTTGTCATACTCGACTGAGCGGACAGCGTCCTCGCAGGCGAAAGCTTCAGCTGCGGTCTGGACGTCTAATCCGTCGAAGCGGATCTGGAACCATCTGTCGAGGCCGTGCTTCTTTTCCTGCTCTTCTTTTCCCGGAATCGGGTTGAACAACCTCTCGGCGGTAGCGCCGACAGATTTAATCGCATCAGAAACGGCAGAGATGTCCTCGCCATCTTTCAAGCGTATAACCAACGAGCCTTCAATGGCATTTGTCGGATTGTTAATAATCTTCTGGCTTACTGCGCCTGAGTTTTCCTCAGGGCGATTGTCGGGTTCTGCTGTGCACGCTGCAGCCAGAGAAGCAGCTATACAGGTAATCAGCAGAGCTGTCCTGAAGTGTTTCATGTTTAAAATTTGGTTCAAATCGCCCCAAAGTTATGAAAAATATAGTTTAAAGCAAAGAGGTTGTATCGAAATATTACGAAGTTTTTCCTTAAGATACTTAAGACGTTTTTATCCGTTGACTTTCGATTTGTTGCATAATTACGCATTAGGGTATCAAATCGAATTCGTGTAACGTTTTTCCGCGAGGATTGAAAATTAACCTAAATTCGTTATATTTGTAAGATATACCTTAAAAAACCGATTATGCTTAAAAGAAATTTACTCTTAGGTGCGGCAGTCCTTATGATGGCCGCATGTGCCAAGGAGACGATTCCAGGAAGCGATTCTGTCGTGGAAAAGGAACCTGTTTCCGAGGAGGAATCTCTTTATGAGCCTGGTGTAGCTGTCGTGAAGTTCAGTGACAGTATGATTCAGGCTATCGAAAGCGACTTGAACGCTGGAAAACTTGCTACCAAATCCATGGGCCTTAACCAAGCCTTGGATGAACTCTCCATTACATCGATGGAGCGTCTTTTCCCGTATGCCGGTGAATATGAGCCGCGTACAAGAAGAGAGGGACTTCATCGCTGGTATTTGATCCGTTTCGATCAGAACGTTCCTCAGACCAAGGCATCTTCAGACCTGTCAGCTATCCCTGGGGTAGAACTCGTGGAAGGACAGCGTAAAATAGCCTCTTTAGGTTTCAACGATCCTCGTCTGAGTGACCAATGGAACCTGATAAACAACGCAGAAGGATCTTCTTACAGAAAAGGTGCAGATATCAATGTCTCAGAGGTTTGGGAAAAATTCACGGTAGGTCGTCCGGAAGTGATCGTCGGACTTGTCGACGGAGGTGCTGACCTCGCTCACCCTGATCTTGCAAGGAACTGTATCCCGGGAAATGGAGAAGGAAGCTGGAACTTCGTGGACAACAACGATAAGATCGTCGCTCATCAGCACGGAACTCATGTGGCAGGTATTATAGCTGCTATAAATAATAATAGTATGGGAGTCTGTGGCGTGGCCGGAGGAGACGATGCTGCCGGTAAATCTGGCGTAAAACTTCTCTCTTGCCAGATATTCCAGACAAACCCGGCTACAGGGAAAGACCGTGGCGGCAACACCGCATCTGCAGTTACATGGGCTGCTGACCATGGTGCTGTGATAATAAACAACAGCTGGGGATACAGTCCTGACGCCAACGGAGACGGAAAAATCTCTGATAGTGAGAAAGAGACTTATCTCAAAGCTAAGATTTCCGCTGCGGACAAGGCAGCATTGGACTACTTCATTAAATACGCTGGTTGCGACAACGACGGAAACCAGCGCGCTGACTCTCCTATGAAAGGTGGTGTAGCGATTTTCGCTGCCGGCAACGATGCGATAGCAAATGGTGTTCCTGCGAACTACGAGGAAGTCATAGCAGTCGGCGCCATCGGTCCTAACGGCGCACGTGCCTCATACTCCAACTACGGAGACTGGGTAGACATCTGCGCACCTGGCGGAGACAGCCGGTATGCATCAGTCCTCAGTACCATTCCAAGCTCGAAATACGGCTCACTGTCAGGAACTTCCATGGCTTGTCCTCACGTGACCGGAGTCGCTGCCCTGATAGTTTCATACTTCGGAAAAGAAGGCTTCACCAACGAGGACCTGAAAGCGAAGCTCCTTGGCGGAACCTCCAAGAAGAAAGGCTTCGTTTCAGAGACCTACAAGATCGGAAACCTCGTGGATGCGCTTGGGTCAATGTTCTACAACATGGGCAACAAACCGTCCAAAGTGACATCGCTTACCGCCAAAGCCGAATCTAACACGCTGAATTTCACATGGAAACAGACAGAAGACAGCGAAGGCTTCGGAGCTTATGGTTATAGACTCATAGCATCCAAAGACAAGTCCGCCATCGAGAAAGCTGACATCTCTGCCCCTGGTAAAGATTTGAAAGTGGTGGATGTGGAAGTTCCTTCAGGCACCGAGACTGGAGCAGAGCTTACTGCCGAACTTAAGAACCTCGACTTCGGTACTGAATATTACATCGCTATAGCTTCGGGTACATACTTTGGTGAACTCTCTGAGAAATCAGACGTTATTTCGGTAAAGACAGGTTCTAACAATCCTCCTGTGATCACATTGGAAAAGACTACCGCAGTCCAGAAGGCTCATCAGACAGTGAAATACTACATGAATATCGCTGATCCTGACGGCAATCCATTCGAAGTTACCGCCGAGACAGGCTCACCTGCAGCTACGCTGATTACCGAAAATGCCGGTGGCAAATTCAGTATTGAGGTCAATGGTGCCAAGGCTCCTGCAGGAACATATAAGGCAGTCATCACCGCGAAAGATGCGCTCGGCATGTCCGCATCTGCGACCTTCACCTATACTATTTTGGAAAACCATGCGCCTCAGCAGGTTAAGCCGTATGAAGACATATTCCTCACAAAGGTCGGCGAATCCTTCTCGCTGAATCTGGACGAATACGTAAGTGATGAAGACGGTGAAGATTTGAACTATACCATCACTTCTGAAAATAAAGATCTGCTCTATTTTGCGAAGAACGGCAATAACTTGAAAGCCACATCTATAGCTGTCGGAACCACTTCTGTAACCATCACCGGAACCGACGGACTCGGGAAGAGCGTTACGGGCAAGTTCAATGTCGTTGTACGTGCTGAAGGTATCGAAGTGGAAGCATATCCTAACCCTGTTATAGACAACTTGTTCATCAGAACAGGCAAGGAAAAAGCCAAGACTTCCGTAAAGATTTACTCTCAGACAGGTTCTGAAGTTTATTCAGCAGAAGGTGAAAGCAGCGTCTTCGAGCCGATGACAGTGAACCTCGCAAAACTTGCCCCAGGAAGATACAAACTGTCTGTATCATATAACGGCAAGGAGCATAACAAACAGATAATCAAGAGATAGTATGAAAACAAAAGCATATATTATCGCTGCTGTGACCGGAGTTATGTTCTCCGGAATGCTCTCAGCACAGGAATGGAAAAACGGTTTCTCCTTCGCAGGCGTTTCCCATGATCCCGTTTCTGCAGGACTCGGATTTGCCGGCGCAGCATCCGTAAATACACCGGCGTGGTCCGCATTTACATCTCCTGCAGCCATGTCATTGTCTGACAAGAAATTGGACGTGGCCGCTTCTTTCCAGAACTGGGCACCTGATGGCGTGAAAAACACTAACATCGCAGCAGGAGCATCATTCAAAATCGCAAAATTCGGCATCGCTGCAGGCTTTGCAAGAAACGGCGGTGAGAAATACGATATTGTTTCCGGGACAGGCGATATTGCAGGGACATTTACCCCGAGCGATCTCCAGGCTGGAGCAGCATTGTCCTACGCCATTACAGACTGGCTCTCAGCTGGTGTAAATGCGAAATTCTTCAGTAGTGAACTGTCTGATGATGACAAGTTTACGGGCTTTGGCGCAGACGTTCAGGCACAAGCTGTCTTCGGAGACTTCAGAGCCGTACTCGGTGTTGCGAATGTAGGCTCGTCCATGAAATCCGCTTCAGGAGAAAAATTCTCAGTTCCGTCTTCTGTACTCGCTGCAGGTGACTGGCGTGGAGAGTTCGGAAAGAACGGCATCGAGGCCATGGTGGACCTGAACTACTACTTCAGTGGAAGTTTCACCGCTGCCGCCGGAGTTCAATACGACTTCCGCGATATGGTCTTCGTGAGGGCCGGCTACCACTATGGCGCCAAGGACGCGTTCCTCCCTTCTTTCGCCACCGTCGGTGCCGGAGTGAAGTTCTTCGGGGTTAGTGTCAATGCTGCCTATCTCCTTGGAAATGACGTTCTTAAGAACACATTGACCGTCGGTTTGGGTTATAGCTTCTAAGTAGGTAAACAGGCGTCAGAATCTTGATGCTCGTATTAAATAGAAACGCGATGCAGGGCCTGAAACTCTGCACCGCGTTTTATTATCACTCAAGCCTCGCAAATGCGAAACCCCGCGTTAAAGCGTCTCTCTACGTAACTTCTCGATATAAGCATCGATGCGATGGAGCATACGTGGAATATCTATGCTCTGAGGACAGTGAGATTTGCATTGACCACAACCTATACAATGGTCGGCCTGGCGGACAGTCGCGACAGCGCGGTCGTAGCTTACGAGATATCTGCGCTTCAGGCGCTGGAAATCCTTCTGCTCGTGACTCTGGGCGATATCCCCCGCATTTACGGCATCATTATAATGGCGGAAAATCGTCGGGATGTCGATACCGTAAGGGCATGGCATACAATAAGCACAGGCCGTGCAAGGAATGGTAGGGTAGTCTTCCATAAGATCCGCCATCTCCTGGAGGAAAGAAATCTCCTCTTCGGTAAGCGGCTTGAAATGGCTGAAAGTCTCCACGTTCTCTATCAACGGATCCATCGACGACATACCGCTCAGCACAGTGAGAATGCCCGGGTACGAGCCGCAGAAACGGAATGCCCATGAAGCGATAGACTTCTCAGGCTCCCTCTCCTTCAGTTTGGATGCTATAGCAACCGGAAGCTTCGCGAGTCGGCCTCCGAGAAGAGGCTCCATTATAGTCGCGGGGATATTCCTCTTCATCAGCTCAGCGTAGAGATAATCCGCATTGACATTGTCAGGTGCTTTTGCATGTTTCCAGTCCACATAATTCATCTCGATCTGCACGAAATCCCAATGATATTTCTCATGCAGATTCATGAAAATGTCGAACACTTCCTTCTTTCCATGGAACGAGAAACCCAGATTACGGATGCGTCCTGCCTCGCGCTCAGCCATGAGGAAATCCAGCAGTCCGTTCTTTATATATCTTTCCTCGAAAACCTCGTAAGAAAAGCCGATGGCATGGAGCAGATAGTAGTCGAAATAATCCGTCTTCAGTGCCTCCATGGAATCGTAGTACATCTTCAGACTAGCCTCGCGCGAAGAGTTGTTGAAGTTCGACAGTTTCGTCGCAATGTAGTATGAATCACGCGGATAGCGGCTTAAAGCGATCCCAGCCGCAGCCTCTGACTGACCCTGCAGATAAGCCGGCGACGTGTCGTAATAATTCACACCATGCTTATAGGCATAATCCACCATCTCATTGACAGCATCCTGATCTATCTGATCCTTTCCATCCTTATCCTTCTTCATCGGCCAACGCATGCAGCCATAGCCCAACAGCGAGACCTGGCCACCGTTCTTTGGCGCCGGGCGAGTCTCCATTTTTCCCTCTCCGGCCCCCTCCTGACCTTTATTGTTTCCGGAAACACAACCTGTGACCGAAAACGCTCCGACTGCAGCCACACCGGCTCCGGCAGTCTTCAGAAAATCTCTTCTGTCCATAACTTAGTCTTTTCTATGCACCATAAGTCCGTTTACATGAATCGCGCTGTAAGGCCTTGACGGACAGAGATATTCGCAAGCCCCGCAGCCTATACATCTGCTCTCGTCCACTGTCGGGATACGCAGTGAATGCTTATCGGAAGAATCTTTCTTCACCATTATAATAGCACCTGCAGGACAATGCCTTGCGCAGTTTCCGCACGATACGCCGTCGCGGTTTACCACGCACAAATCCAAGTCCACGTGAGCCGTTCCGATATGCATGGTGGTTTTCTCCTCCACGTTATACTTTCTGATCGGGCCTGAAGGGCAGACCTCCGCGCACTTGTTGCACTCGATACGGCACCATCCGCGCTCGTAAGACATCTCCGGCTGCATCAGATGTTCCAGCGAAGTCGAAGGCCTCAGCACCCCGTTCGGGCACTGCGAAACGCAAAGCTGACATGCGGTGCAATGCTGATAGAAGTCCTTGACACTCAGTGCTCCGAAAGGTACCACCGGCACCGTCCTCTGAGGGATCTTCTTCCCCTCCATCACCGCAAGACCACCGTCCACCTTCTTCTCCTGAGCCTTTAAGGTCAATGCTGTAAGGGTCAATGCCGATGTTCCCAAAAATGCACGTCTCCCGGCATCATTGGCATTGGCCTTAACCTGCGAAGCATCCTTTTTGGGGGTCGCGACAGCCTTCAGAAACGGCTTGTATTTCATGCCGCCGAGTTTGCAGCTGCCGATGCAGTCGAAGCAGTCCACGCACCTGCTGTAGTCGATTTTTTTATGGTCAATGTCGATGCACGCGGCTTTGCAGTTTCTTTCGCAGGCGTGGCAGCTTTTACATTTTCCGGTGTCGATCATCGGGCGGAAAATCGCGAAACGTGAGAAGAAACTCAGAATCGTGCCGACCGGGCAGATGGTGTTGCAATACGTTCTGCCGTTGAGCGCTGCTAAAATGAAGATGATTATGAATGTGACAGCTGCGATTACAAACGTCGGTATGCTCCTGATCCACACTTCTTTATGGGCGAATCCATATCCGTCGGCCTTCTCGGCTATCCATGCGCAGAGATTGTTTCCCCAGGCCCAGATCGGGGCGAAGAGGTTCTGTGCGATGCGTCCGAAAGAGCTGTACGGAGCCACCAAGTCAGCTATGGCTGTGAATCCTGCGACCAGAAGTATGATGAACACGGCCAGGACCCCGTATCTGAGAATTTTCTTCTCCGGCGACCAGCTGAAAGTCTTCTTGTGTCGTTTTCTCCAGCCTTTAAAGCTATGAGAGACAATATCTTGGAATATTCCCATCGGGCAGATTACCGAGCAGTAAATACGTCCGAAAAGGAGGGTAATCAGGATTAAGACTACCACGACAGCCACGTTGACCGCCAGGACTGCCGGAAGGAATTGGATTATTGCCAGCCAACCGAACAGCCGGGTGGACAGGCCTGAGAAATCCACGAATAGCAACGTGCACAGTATGAACACGATGCTTGCTGTGATGATGCGGATTTTTTTTAACATATACGTCATCAATTTAATATAATCAGAGCGATCGACGGGTGGCTGAATTCCAAGTGAACCTCATCTTTGTCTGCTTTGTTGAGTGTCGCTTTCCACCAGTTGTCGAAAGTTACGCTCTCTGTCTGCCATTTAAGTCCGTCTGATTTGATTTTCAATGTGTTGTCTGGGCTGAAGATGGAAATCGCGCGCCCTTCTCCGACCTGGAACGAACAGGTGTCAGTGACGGCGAAAGCAGTGCTCCAGTCCGAAACGATGTCTATCTCCGGACCGTTTTTCCCTTTCAGCTCTTTTGCATATTCCATGAGCAGGGACAAATTTCCTATCGTATGATCCTCCCTCTTGCCTGTAGCGGCGAGGAAATGTATAGTATCTATATCGTCGTAATGACTTATTACATAATGAAATGCCTTGCTCATGTCGTTCGTGTCCTGCTCCTCTACACGGATAATTATATCCTCGTTTTCCTTCTGCAGGCGCTTCGGGAGTGAATCCATGTCACCTATCACCACATCAGGACGCCTCCGTGTTCCGAAAATTTTCTCGGAATGGTTCATGAAAGTGCGTAAAGCGTTGTCACAGCATATTATATGGTCTGCCGTTCTCAGAAGATACAGCGGATATTCCTTCTTCGGAAACTCGCCGTTACAAATTATAACCACGCTGCCCATTATTTCTTCCTGATTATGCTCAATCCATGTCTCACCGGCAGGATGACCGTCTCCACGCGAGGGTCCTGCGCCGCCAAATCATTGAACCTGACGATCCCCGCGGTCTGCTTGTCCGAAGGCACGTGCTCGGCATAAACCTTGCCGTCCCAGAGGACATCGTCGGCCAGGATGAATCCGCCGGTTCGGGTCAATGCCAGTACATGTTCGTAGTAGTCAGGGTATTCTCTCTTGTTCGCGTCGATAAATGTGAGGTCGTATTCCTTTTTACCTTGTTGGGCGGCCAGGAACTCCATGGCGTCGCCTATATGTAATGATATTTTGTCGGAGACACCTGCTCTGCTGAATCCTTCTTCTATCAGATCTTCCAGTTCGTCGTTTATCTCCAGCGTGTCTATATGTCCGTCTTCAGGAAGGCCTAATGCCATGCAAATCGCTGAATATCCGGTGAATGTGCCGATTTCCAACACATTTTTCGGCGACATCATCCTGGTAATCATATATAGAAATTCTCCCTGGACGCGTCCTGTAAGCATCCTCGGGTAATTTGTGCGGATATTTGTCTGTCTTTCCAACCAGGACAGGGCACTGTTCCTTTCGGAGCAATGTTCTTCCAGGTATTTGTCCAACGCACTTTCCATAAGTCTGGTTTTAAATATTATAACAAAATCAGGCAACTCGTCTTTCCGGTCGCGAATATCCTGCAAGCCATGTCACGAATCTGTGAAGCGGTGACTTCTTCGATTTGCCGTCTGGTCTCAGCCGATGAAGAAACCTGTCCGTAGGCAAGAAGACTTTTCCCCATGCTAAGGCATTGAGCCTCACCATTATCGGAGCTTATGGCGATCTGTCCGAGCAGCTGTTTCTTGGCCGCATGCAGTTTGCGCTCCGTCAGTTCCAAGGTCTGGAGCCTCAGGATTTCCTTGTTTACTGCCATGAGGCATTTCTCTGTATTTTCGCGTTCGCAGCCGAGTGAAATCGTAAGGATTCCGGTGTCGGAATACTGTGTGTATGAAGTTTCTACGCCGTAAACCCATCCGTATCTTTCGCGCAGCACTTTGTTAAGCACGGAATTCATGGCAGGGCCGCCCAAGATGTTGCTCATCAGGACAGTAGCGATTCTGTCCTTCTCCTCGTAAAGCGACGGTGCAAATCCACCTACAACGGCATTGGCCTCATGATTCTTGCGGGTTATGGTCTCGTTGAATACATTTGCGAGAACTATGGGCGCGGGTCTTTCGGCCGGTGCGATTTCCGGTTTGCGGTCGCCGAAGTATTTGCTGCACAGCTTCATGACAGCTGCTTCCATTCTTTTTTCGTCGATGTCTGCCACTATCGTGAAGGCCATGGATTCCGGAACGAACTTTTCTTTTACGAAGCGCCGGAGTTCTTCGGAAGTGATTTCGCGGACTGATTTCGCAGTGCCGAGAATAGGCATGGACAGCGGGTGTCCCTTGAACAGCATTTCCTCGAATCTGTCGTAGACGTCGTCTGCGGGACTGTCCTTGTAGGATTTTATTTCATCGATGACTACTCCACGTTCCGTGTCCACTTCGTTTTCCGGAAATGTGGCGGACGTGGCGATTTCCATCAGCAGGGAGCATGCCTTGTTCAGGTCCTCCTTCAGTACTGTCGCATGCAGAACTATCTCTTCCTTGGTCGTGTAGGCGTTCAGTTCGCCGCCGAGTCTGTCGAGATAACTGCTTATTACCGAGGCGCTTTTGTGCTCCGTTCCCTTAAACAAAGTATGTTCTGTGAAATGTGCGATTCCGCTGTGGAAACCCTGCTCTGATCTGGTGCCGCAGGATATGCTCAATGCGCAGTATCCCACAGCCGAGCCGCTTTTTCTTACAGCGTATCTGATTCCGCAATCTGCTGTTCCTGAAATCATTACCTTATTTACTTATCTTGGCGAGATCACTTTTCTGGAATCCTGAAAGTTCAGGTTTGGTGATCTTCTGTTTCTTGAAATAATATAGGTCGTGAGTCTTCGCGTCTATCAGGAATTTCCAGCAATAAGAGCCGTTTTCCGGATCTGTCGGAGCGACCACGTAGCTGACGAGAGTCCTCGCCCCACCGTCGAGGAAGAGGCTGTCGGCTGTCGCATCATCGGTTATTTCAATGCCTTTTTTCAATGCCTTTGCTTTTGTCTTTTCTGATATGGCTTCGCACAAATCGTCCTCGCAGAGGATTGTCCTGCGTTTGGAAGCGCTGTAAAGAGGTCTGGTATAGGAGCTTAGGCTCTTGAATCCGCTTTGCATGGATTTGTAGATGTAGCCCTGGATTATGTGCATGAGTCCCGGGAGCATGGCGTTTTCACGTCCAGAAGGGATGTCAGCCGCACACATAGGCATGCTCACGATATCTACCATATTGTTCACGTCTTTGGCTTCCGGCTTGCCTTTCACTACGCAGAGCATCATGACTCCCGGGGCTGATTCTCTCTTGTATTTCGCCTTTACGGGAACCATGAAGTAGTAGTCTTCGCTGGTTTTCAGATTGTCGAATTCTTCGTGTGTGCAGAACTCGAAAGGGGAGAGGCTCCATGTGTTGTTTATGGCTTCCCTTACTGCCTGGTCTATAAATTCATTCCCTGAAAGCACCACTTTCATAGTTTTCAGGGTAAAGTCGCTTACTTTCTCTTTTTTTGTCGTTATCTGTGCCTGGGCGAAGGCGCTTGTGGTAATGGTCAATGCTGCCAGTATCGACAATAATCTATTCGTTTTCATCGTTTGTATAGTTTGTCAGTTGTCAAGAAACAAAGTTACAAAATTTATGTGTACATTTGTATGAATGAAATTGTGAATCATGACTGAAAATACGCCATACATAGTTTCGGCGAGGAAGTATCGCCCGGATTCCTTCGAGGACCTTATCGGTCAGGACAACATTGTCAAGACCCTTAAGAATTCGATCATACGCGGCAAATTAGCCCACGCATATCTTTTCTGCGGCCCCCGAGGTGTGGGAAAGACGAGTGCTGCGCGTATTTTCGCGAAGACGATAAACTGTTCGAATCCGACTCCGGAGATGGAGCCGTGCGGACAGTGCGAGTCATGTATTTCTTTCCAGGAGGGAAGGTCGTATTGTATTCATGAGCTGGATGCCGCGTCCAATAACGGCGTGGATGACATAAAGGCTCTCATGGATCAGGTGCAGATTCCGCCACAGGTCGGCAAGTATAGTGTGTATATCATCGATGAGGTACACATGCTTACCCAGTCTGCTTTCAATGCGTTTTTGAAGACGCTTGAGGAGCCGCCTGCTCATGCCATTTTCATATTGGCGACTACAGAGAAACATAAGATTCTTCCGACTATTCTGTCGCGTTGCCAGACATACGATTTTAACCGTATCGGTATTCCTGATATCGTGAAGAATCTCAGGGATATTGCTCAAAAAGAGGGAATTACGATCGATGACGAGTCTCTTCACATTATCGCGCGAAAGGCTGACGGCGCCATGCGTGACGCGCTTACGATTTTCGACCAGACTGTGGCGTTTTGCGGGGCTGAGGTGAAGTATGAAGATGTCATCAGGAACTTGAATGTGCTGGATTATGAGCATTGTTTCTCGCTTACGGAGAGTATGCTTGCAAACGATTATGCTTCAGCACTTCTTAAGTTCGATGAGATTCTTTCCAAGGGGTTCAATGCTTTGTATTTCGTGGCTTCCATGAGTTCGCATTTCAGGAATCTTATGGTGGCGAAGAGTGGTTCTCTGGATGCGTTGCTGGAACTTCCGGATTCTCTTAAGGTGAAATATAAGGAACAGGCAGACAAGTGCCCGCTCCAGTTTTTATATGATGCGCTGTCGATTACAACACAGTGTGAATCAGGTTATAAGGAGAGTATTAATCCGCGTCTTCATATAGAGTTCGCGCTCATGAAGTTGTGTTTCCTTACGGGTGGCCCTGTGTCGTTGCGCCCTGTCGCTGCGGCTCCACGGGCTGCTTCGCCGGCTCAGTCAGGTGTGGCAGCTGCTCCGGTTAGTCCGGTGGCTAAAGATGCGGCCCAATCGGCAGCGTCCGCATCTTCGGGCGTGTCAGAACGTTCTGCTGCTCCTGATGCTCAACAGGTTTCAGGCGGCGTTACACCATCCGGTAGCGGGGAAGAGTCCGAGGCTCAGCCGGTCAGGAGAAAAAGAACATCCAAAGTCGCTTCAGCATTGTCCTTAGACGCTATCAGCGGAGCTGAAAAATCGGGCCCGGCAACGGGTGGAGCGGAGTTTTTGGGCGACAGGATTCCGGATGATAGTGAGATACTTATGCATTGGCGTGAATTCCCGAAGGAGTATGCGTCGAGGCCGCGACTTTCGACGACATTGGCGACCGCGAAGGTGGAGATTTTGCCGAAGGACGGCTATAAGCAGGTGGATTTCTTCGTGCTGAATGTGGCGCAGCAGAAATGGATGGAAGAGGTGCTGCTGAAGGAATTGGAATGGAAGTTGCAGAAAGCGCTGAAGACTTCCAGAATCCGTCTTATGGTGCAGGTGCTTCCTGAGGAAAATGTGGAGAAGAAGATTTATATGCCTGAGGATAAGGCTAAGGTGGTGATGGCTGAGAATGAGGAAGTCCAGAAATTGGTGAAGGATTTCGATTTGGATGTGAAATAATTGAATTCTAATAAGTTGAAGATGAAACTTCGTTGCGAGAATCTTGTTAAGAAGTATGGTGTGAGGACTGTCGTGAAGGGCGTGTCCATGGAGGTGGAGCAGGGTGAGATCGTCGGTTTTCTCGGGCCTAACGGTGCCGGAAAGACTACGAGTTTTTATATGATTACCGGACAGATTGTGCCTAATGGCGGTCGTATATTTTTGGATGATGAGGATATAACGGATCTTCCGATGTATAAGAGGGCGTTGAGGGGAGTGGGGTATCTTCCGCAGGAGGCTTCTGTGTTCCGTAAGATGTCTGTCGAGGATAATATCATGTCTGTCATGGAGATGTCTGACATGTCGAAGGCTGAGCGGAATGAAAGGCTGGAGTCGCTTATCGATGAGTTTAATCTTTCCAAGGTGAGGAAGAGTCTGGGTATCCAGTTGTCGGGAGGTGAGAGGCGCCGTTGTGAGATTGCGCGTGCGCTTTCTATCGACCCTAAGTTTATTTTGCTGGATGAGCCTTTCGCGGGTGTGGACCCTATCGCGGTCGAGGATATCCAGTATATTATCGCTAAACTTAAGTATAAGAATATCGGGGTGATCATTACAGACCATAACGTGGGCGAGACGATGGCCATCATTGACAGAGCCTATCTTCTTTATGAGGGTACGATTCTTCAGGCGGGAGCTCCGGCGAAACTCGCTGAGGATGAGGATGTCAGGACGAAGTATTTGAGCTCCGGATTTGTGTTGAAGAGGTCTCCGGCGGTGGAGAAGGCGCGTCGTGAACATGCGGAGCTTATGGCTGCCAAGCAGCAGGGGTAGTGCATGGATTTGAATTGATTGTTGTTAGATGCCTGGATGGACTGGGTTCGAAATATGAAGATATTAGTTGTAGATGATGAGCGTGCTATCAGGAATTCGCTGAAGGAGATTCTCGGTGACGAGGGTTACGATGTGGATATCGCTGAGGATGGCGCGACTGCCGTCGGTATGGCGGAGAAGGAAAGATATGATGTCATTTTCTGTGATATCAAAATGCCTAATATGGAGGGAACTGAGGTTCTGGAGAAGTTGAGGGCTGATGGGGTGGATGCTGCTATCGTCATGATTTCAGGTCATGGTGATATCGATACGGCTGTAGAGTGTATTAAGAAGGGTGCTTTCGATTTTATTCAGAAGCCTCTGGATTTGAATAGGATACTTATCACTATCAAGAATGCGACTGAGCGTACTCAGATTATTACTGAGAATACGAATCTTAAGAAGCGTGTCTATGGTCAGCAGATGATAGGGGATTCGGCTCCTATGCAGCATCTTCGGGATATGATAGAGAAGGTGGCTCCGACTAATACCAGGGTTCTCATCACTGGTCCTAATGGTTCCGGTAAGGAGTTGGTGGCCAGGAGTCTTCATCAGCAGAGTCTGCGCAGCAATATGCCTTATGTGGATGTGAACTGTGCTGCTATCCCTTCCGAGCTTATCGAAAGTGAACTTTTCGGACATGAGAAGGGTGCGTTCACTTCTGCGGTGAAGCAGCATAAGGGTAAGTTCGAGCAGGCTGACGGTGGTACTTTGTTCTTGGATGAGATCGGTGACATGAGTCTTGCTGCTCAGGCCAAGGTGTTGAGGGTTTTGCAGGAGAAGAAGCTTTCTCGTGTGGGCAGTGACAAGGATATCGAGGTGGATGTCAGGGTGATAGCTGCGACGAACAAGGATTTGAAGGCTGAGATCGAGAAGGGTAATTTCCGTGAGGACTTATATCATAGGTTGAGTGTTATCGTGCTTCATGTTCCTTCTTTGGATGAGCGTAAGGATGATATTCCTATTCTTGTGGATTATTTCATAGATCAGGTCTGTACTGAGTCCGGCATGCCGAAGAAAGCGGTGTCTCCGGAGGCGATGAAGCTTCTCCAGGAGAAGAGTTGGACTGGCAATATCCGTGAGCTCCGTAATGTGGTGGAGCGTCTGCTGATTCTCGGTTCTAATCCGGTTTCGGCTCAGGATGTGCGGGATTATGTGAATATCGGGTAGGTAATAAAAATGCCGATGATTCGTATATGAATCGTCGGCATTTTTATTACTCAAGTTTCGCAAGTTGTCAAACTTGCTGAGCGCAATCGCTTATTTGATGGTTATCACTCGTCCGGAGGTTGTAGACCCACGCACTTTTTTGTGCACGTTACCCTCTCTCTAAGTTAGACTCTCTGGCCGTATGAACGGTCTGTAGTGTTAACTGTGATGACGTCGTCCTGGTTAATGAAGAGAGGAACCATGATCTTGGCGCCGGTCTCCAATGTGCACTCTTTCAATGCGCTGGTAGAAGCGGTGTTGCCTTTTACAGCAGGCTCTGTGTAAGTAACCTTGAGGGTAACGTATGTAGGGAGCTCGCAGGTGAGGCATCTCTCGTCGTCTACCACGAACATCATTTCTACGTGCTGTCCTTCTTTCATGAGGTCAGCGTTTTCTACAACGTCCTTAGGAAGGTGGATCTGCTCGAATGTCTCTTCGTGCATGAAGTTGAATCCGTCCTCGTCCTCATAGAGGAACTGGTATGGGCGTCTTTCTACGTTGATGGTATCTACCCTTGCACCAGCGGTGAAGGTGTTTTCGAGAATACGACCGTTCTCGAGGTTACGGAGTTTTGTCTTTACGAAAGCTGGACCTTTTCCCGGTTTTACATGCTGGAAGTAAACGAGCATGCAAGGTTTGCCGTTGAAGTTAAGGTACATTCCGTTTTTGAAATCAGCTGTTGTTGCCATATATTATAAAAAATTATAAATCAGTTTTTTGCCTGAGATGTGCTAAATTATTACATAATCAGACATTTATCCTGCAAATTTATAAAAATATGAGCATACTGCAAAATAAATGTTTTGCGGGGCAGCATTGACCTTCCCCGGTTCGGGCGACGGGCTTCTCGTGGTGGCGATGTTTCGCATGGTCATTGCCCTGGTCGCCGGCGTCGGTCGGGTCTCCTTGCTCAGGTGTGCTGCCTCCGACCGGCTGCAAGACTTACCGAAAAACGGAAAATGTGAAAATTACCCATGAAAACATACCGGAAAATGTGAAATCTTAGTGTGTGTATAGTGTGGATTATGTGAAAAACACTATCTTTGTATCTGTATATAAGGATGTTAGATATGGATAATCTGCTTAGAAGAAAAATCGACAGTTATTTGGTTGATTGGAAAAACGATTCCGACAGGAAACCTTTGATTATCAAAGGAGCTCGTCAGATTGGTAAAACGCGGTCTGTCGAATATTTTGCATATCAGAACTATAAGAGCGTTGTTCAAATAAATTTTGTGGAACAGCCTAAATATAAGAGTATTTTTGATGACGGATTTGAGGTAGATGCCATTCTTAAAAACATATCGTTCCTTAATCCTGAACTTAGGTTTATTCCTAGAGATACACTCTTCTTCTTCGACGAACTCCAAGCATGCCCGAATTGTGCTACTTCATTGAAATTCTTTAAATTAGATGGGCGATTCGATGTTATATGCTCTGGATCATTGATGGGTATTAACTACCGTGAGATAGAGTCTAACAGCGTAGGCTATAAAGAAGATTTTGAAATGCATTCTATGGATTTCGAAGAATTTCTTTGGGCCAAGGGCTATACGGACGATTTTGTGGCAGATCTATTCAGACACATGCATGAAGTTAAACCTCTATCCAAGTTGCAGATGGATGTTCTTTTCGAACTTTTCCGTGACTATGCCACCATCGGAGGTATGCCCGAAGTTGTAAACACATATATCCGCAACAAGAATTTCAGTGGAACATACGCCATACAACAGCAGTTGCTGAAAGACTATGAAGAAGATATCACCAAATATGTAGAGGGCTTGGACAAAGCAAAGGTTAAAGCCGTTTATAATCATATCTCCACATTCTTAGCCAAAGAAAACAAGCGTTTCCAAATTACCAAAATTGCTAAAAATGCCAGAAACAGGGATTATATAGGTTGTGTGGAATGGCTTGCAGATGCGGGAGTTATAAACATCTGCTATTGTCTAAATCAGCCTGAACTACCCCTTAAGGGAAATTATGATCCTAAACTATACAAAATTTATTATAAAGACACTGGCCTTCTGATCGCATCCCTCGATGAGGAAGCACAAGACGATTTGCGTGCCAACAAAAACCTGGGCACTTACAAGGGGGCGATATATGAGAACATCGTCGGTGATATGCTGGTAAAGCAAGGGTATGACCTCTATTATTATAGCAACGACAAGCCATCCATTGAAATGGACTTCTTCCTAAGGGACGCCAATTCCCTTATCCCTGTGGAGGTTAAGGCCAATGATAACGCGACTCCATCATTGAACAATCTATTGAAAGAGTGGAAATATCCCGATGTGAAATATGGAATTAAGCTATGCTACAAGAACATTGGCTTCAACGGCAAGTTCTACACCTTCCCTTACTTCCTGACATTCTTGCTCAAAAGATTTATTGCGGAAAGGCTTAGCTCGAAAGTCTTATAATGCGCCAAAACTCGCGATTTCTCATCGATTTGGCGCATTATAGTTAGTCTTTGTGGATTCTTCCCGTGTCCAACTCGACGCTTTGTTCGATGAGGTAAAAACTCGCTAGTGATTGATCGACAGGCTTTTGCCGAGTGGAATCAGCTTGACGCGTAGAGGTGGCGATCTTTTGGGCGTCTTATTTTTGGCTGAAGTGTCGTGGTCGCCGGCGTCGGTCGGGTCTCCTGCGCTCAGGCGCGAATTGCGCAGCACCTGAGCGCAAGAGCTTAGACCTCCGCCGGCCTCCCCGCCACTTTAACGCTAAACAAGAAAAACGTCCGGGAAAACCGGCCTATTTCCGGACAAAAATGCATTTCGACCCTGTTTATCCGGTGGAAAACGTTTTAACCCGGACAAATCGCTGCCTCCTCCGCAAGAAATCTGTCACCCGAAAAAAGTTTGTCACCCGAAAAATCCCCCGAAAGAACTCGCTCGTCAGCAAAGCCTGTCGACCACAATATCCCGCAATAACCCGCTCGCTATCAGAACTCCCGAATCCGCGAAGCCACATCCTCCAGCAGCCACTTCGGCGTAGACGTTGCCCCACAGACACCTGCGCGGTCATCACGGCGGAACCACTCCGGACGCACATCCGCTGGCTTGGTTACTTGATACGTTCTGATATTCAAAGACTTGCAAAGCTCACATAGAACCTTGCCATTAGAACTGTCCTTTCCGGAAACGAAAACGATAATGTCATGCCTCAGCGCGAACTCGGAAAGCCTCTCATGCCTTCCCGCCACCTGCTGGCAAATCGTATTGTGAATAGTAAGAAGCCCTGTCCCCTCGAAATGCACGATATCCAGCTCGTGTTCACGCGCCATCTCCATCTTCAGGCACGTGCAAATCTCCGCGTACTCCGCCGGACTCTTCGTTGTCTGCGAGAAAATCTCCACCGGTCCGTCGAGATTAATCTTCTTTTCTGTCAATGCCTGCCTGAGCATGGACATATTTTCTATGACCAGCGCATCCCCGTCCACCTGGCCCAGGAGACCGAGAACCTCGGCGTGACCCACCTTGCCGAAAATCAGTAACTGACCACCGGCCGGCTTGAGACGCTCATACGCCTCACGTATATCTTTCTGGAGCTTTAAAACTACAGGACAAGTGCAATCTATAATATGGACCCCGGCACTCTCCGCTGCCTTATAAGTAGAAGGCGGCTCACCATGTGCGCGGATAAAGACATTAGACCCCTCAGGTAATTGCGAAATATCATCTAAGCTGATGGTTACCAGTCCCTTGGCCTCCAACCGCGACAACTCCACCTCGTTATGCACGATGGATCCGAGCGAATATAATTTGTCCGTATCCTTCTGGTCCAGGTACTCTTCCGCGCGACTTATGGCCCTGATGACACCGCCGCAGAAACCTGAGTTCTGATCTATTTCTACACTTGCCGGCATGTGAAATCATTTGAATTTGTCAGATATGAGCCCACGGATCCAAACCATCTGATCATCCATGGTCATATTCGAATTGTCCAAAACTATCGCATCATCAGCCTTCCTCAGAGGAGAAGTCTCCCGGTGCGAATCGATATAATCCCTCTCCTTAAGATTCTTCAGAACCGCCTCGAAATCAGGAGCCTTTCCGCTCGCCTGCATCTCCTTCAGACGCCTCTCAGCACGTACATTGTCATCCGCCGTCATAAAAATCTTGAGGTCAGCATTCGGAAAAACGGATGTGCCTATGTCCCTGCCATCCATGACGATACGCTTGTTCTTCCCGTACTCCACCAGTTTGCGGTCCACGAAATTCCTGACCTCCGGCAACACCGAAATCGGGCTGACGTGAGACGATACCTCTATGGTTCGGATCAATGAATCTACACATCTGTCTCCTATGTAAGTATGACTACCCTCCGGTGTATATTCGAAATGAATATCCAACTCAGGCAGTTTGGAAACAAGCGCAGGAACATCGATATCCCCGTTCGCTGAAATCATACCGTTCTCCATGGCATACAACGTGACAGCACGATATAACGCTCCTGAGTCCAGGTACAAATATGAAAACTCCTTCGCGATAAGCTTCGCGAAAGAACTTTTACCGGTGGAAGAATAACCGTCTATTGCTATTATAATGTCTGGGGTTTTATCCATTTTCCAAAGGTTTGGATTACAAAGGTATAAAAATTATTTCTCCCTTTGAATCTTTAGCTGCTGAATACGATACAATTCTTTCTTAAAGCTGACGAAAATGGTTACCTCGAAATTTTCTCCGCCTGCGTTCAATCGTCCGAGAGCATATTTCATGTTCGCCCGACCTGCAGTGTGGCTTATATTGAATTCACGTGGTGAATAGGACTCGAAAAATGACTTGAGAATCTGCTTCGCCTGATTCTTGCTCGAATCACTTGTGTTGGATATTATGGAAATCTCCAGATTGTCATCGAACCATGCGGAAAGCTTCTCGGCATCACCCATGCGGATATATTTCGCGATAGGAACGAATACGTCATACCCGTCAGTCTGTACACTAAATCCGTCGTACTGTGCACTCGCCAACTTGCTGCAGCAGAGTAACCCTGCGACAGCAATTATCGGAACTATGACTCTTCTGATATCCATAACTATAACGTAAACGGTTTGCAATATAGCAAAATCCGAGCCACAGATATTCCAAAAAAACATTACCTTTGGAGAAATATAAACGAATAAGCTATGCGCATAACGTTGCTGACTGTCGGAAAGACTGATGTCAAATGGGTAAAAGAAGGTCTGGACTTATATGTCTCCAGACTCGTCCACTACATACAATTCTCGGTCAACGAAATACCCGAACTGAAGAACGTTTCCGCGTTAAGCAAAGAACAGATAAAAGAACGCGAAGGAGCATTGATCCTGGCCGGGATCAAACCATCGGATGACGTCATTCTCTTGGACGAGCACGGGCGCCAGTTCCGGTCAGTCGAATTCGCGTCCTTCCTGCAGGAAAAGATGGCTTGCAGCGGCAGGAATATTGTATTCGTCATCGGCGGGGCCTACGGCTTTTCGAAGGAAGTCTACGCGCGCGCGAATTCCAAGATGTCCCTTTCGGAAATGACTTTCTCGCACCAGATGGTCCGGACCATATTTGTCGAGCAGCTGTACCGGGCCTTCACGATAATGAAGGGCGAGCCGTACCATCATGAATAGGAGGTTTTTGTCAATGGTTAAGAATATCAGATCATTCAGGCGTTCGCTTGCAGGGAAGAACAGCTGGCTGCTGCTCTTCGTTGTGGCGTTTTTGCTGCTGGGCATAAATGTTTTTCTGAACAGGAGGTCGGATTTTTCAGAACTCGTGGCCAACCACATGGACATAGTCGTGAACAAACGCTTCTCCATTCTGGAATCCTATATGGAAGAGGCATTGGAACAGGACAAGACCAGATGGCTGGACCTGAAATCCGTGCCGGAAGATATGGTCATCTACCGTTACTGCAACGACTCGCTCCAATCGTGGTGTAACCAGTTCTCTGTGGATAATGATGATATTAGCCATAAGCTTGTAGTTCAGCGCTTTGCGAGCCTTAGATATAACCTTGTATCGCCTCTGGCAGAGGCTGATGAAGATGTTAAATATCTCAGTATCGGACCTAAATGGTATCTCGTGAAATCGATAACGGACGAGGACGGATGGCGTGTAATCGGCGGTCTGGAAGTGAAGAACACTTTGGATACACGTTCCATGAATGGTGTAAATCCGAAGTTCCGTCTGTCAGACCGTTTCTCGCTGCAACCTATCAGTTATAGCGGAGGCTCTGCGTTAAGTGTGGATAATCAGCCACTTATGAAAATAGTTCAGGAAACGACCAAGGTGGTTCCGATTCTTCCAGACTCCACTATGCTTTGGATTTCGATAGCCCTGCTTGTCGTCGGAATCATGCTGATTCTGTACTTTCACAAGAGTGTAAGAGCATTGGTCCTGTCATTAATGGCGATTACGGTCATAATGCTGTGCTTCTGCATAGCCGGGCATGGGATGCAGGGGTCCGCTTCGTTGTTCTCGCCGACGGTTTATGCCGACGGCCCGATTATGTATTCCTTGGGCGCGTTGCTTATCATAAATGCTTGGATAACACTTCTTTTCTATGCTATGTACATAGGCAGAAGGACTGTTCTCGAGTATGTGATTGCGGATAAATCCATGAAACGTCATAAGGTGATGGTAGGAATCGTGACGTTAGCCATCGCGTTGACTGTGGTTTATGTGGTTTGGACCTTCAGGAGCATTATCCTGAACTCCAATGTGTCTCTGGAACTGTATAAGATTTCATCGCTCAGCCGTTTTACATTATATATATATGTGTCGTATCTGGCTCTGCTGTCCACGATTCCGCTTGCTATCCAGATGATACGTTATCCGATCTACAAACTGACCGGATGGAAGTATGATGTGTTCTCGAGATTTGGGCGGTGCCTCTTTTCTAGTCTGGCAGCATTGACCCTACTCGCATTATTCTCTATTTTGGGTGCGGACAAAGAGAATAATAGGGTCGAGATTTGGATGAACCGGCTGGCGATAGACCGGGATCTTGGGCTCGAACTTCAGCTCAGGGGCGTGGAGAATGCGATAGCGTCGGACAATTCGCTTGCGAGCGTGGTCCGTACGACGACAGATTATAGGGTGCTTCTGAACAGAATCACTGAGAGTTATATGAACCGCATCTCGAAGGATTATGATGTGAGTCTGTTCGTCTTTAAGGATAATCTGCAGGATCCGCAGATGCTTAAGATGTTCAATGATAGGGTTTTGGGGGCAGTTCCGATAGCGTCGGGGTCGAGGTTTGTATATAGCCGTAATTCGAATGGCCGTGCACAGTATACCGGAATGTTCGTCTATTATTCTCCGGATTCGGGCGTGACCAAACTATTGCTTGGTGTGAATTCCAAGTCTGACAGGGATGAGAGGGGATATTCGTTTATTCTGAATTCCGGAGCTCTGGGAGCTGTCATCATACCGCCACAGTACTCATATTCCAAATACATTGACGGGAAACTGGTAAGTTATAAAGGCGATTATCCGTATCCGACCATATTGACGGGAAGGTTCAAGGAAAAGAGTAATGATATGACTTCTTCCAGAACGATAATCGGCAATTATGTGCATTTCTTCTGCCATGTCTCCCAGGATGAGTGTATTGTTATATCGAGGCTTAAAATCCCTGTGCTCCAATATGTTGTATCGGCTTGTCTTGTGCTTTTGCTGGCTTATTTCTGGATTAGTCTGATGGGGCTGAGCCGCAGGAAACAAAGTGGAGTTTTCGAGAAGAATTATTACAAGTCGCGAGTGAATACGGTGCTGTTCATGTCCATGTTGATGACGCTCGTGACGATGAGTATAATCATGGTCGTATTCGTGTACAAGAGGAATGACGCGAATATCATGCGACTGATGACCAACAAGATATCCACTATTCAGTCGCTGATGGAAGACCGGACTAGGGGATTAACGTCTTATAAGGCATTGGCCACTGCCAATATGACGGCTATTATCGATGATATCGGTAATTATACCCGCTCTGACATAACGCTTTATACTCCAGGAGGAAAGGTGTTCAACACTACGGCTCCGGAGGTGTTCGAGAAGATGGTTCTCGGTTCCAGGACGAACCCTGATGCGTACCGCAATATCATGTACAGCAACAAGCGTTACTATATACATAGGGAGAATGTCGGCGGCATCCGTTTCTATACGATGTACGCTCCGATTTTCAACGATAACGGCGATATGCTGGCCATCTTGAGTGCGCCGTACACGGATTCCGGACTCTCGTTCAAGACAGATGCCATCTTCCACTCGATATTCGTCATAACGGTATTCTTCATCTTGCTGATTATCACTCGTTTCATGACTACGAAAGTGGTGGACAAGATGTTCCGCCCGATCGTCGAGATGGGACGCAAGATGGTCTATGCCAGGACCGGAGGACTGGAGTATATCATTTATGACAATGAGGATGAAATCTCAGGTCTTGTCCGTGCGTATAACCTTATGGTCCACGACCTTAATGAATCCAGCAAGCAGGTGGCTCAGGCTGAGCGCGAGCGTGCATGGAGTGAAATGGCCAGACAGGTGGCCCATGAGATCAAGAACCCGTTGACTCCGATTAAACTCCAGATTCAGAGGCTGATACGACTCAAGGCCAAGAATGACCCGTCGTGGGAGACCAAGTTCGATGATATCTCTCGCCTCATCCTGGACAGTATCGATGTCCTTACGGATACTGCCAATGAATTTTCGACGTTCGCGAAGTTGTATACCGAGGAACTCGTGCCGATTAACCTGGATGAGATGGCCTCCGACCAGATTTCCATGTTCGATGATAAGGATAACATCACCTTCCAGTATTATGGACTTAAGGATGCGTGGGTAATGGGGCCTAAGCCTCAGCTTGTGCGCGTGTTTGTGAACTTGCTGACCAATGCTGTGCAAGCGATTGAAAACCAGCAGACTGAAGATTATGAAGCCGGACGTGAGCCTGTACATGGACAAATAGTGCTGTCTCTGAGAAACAGCACTAAAGAGTCATTCTATGATATTGTATTCGAGGATAACGGACCTGGAATCCGGGACGAGAACAGAAGTCGTCTGTTTACACCTAACTTCACCACGAAGAGCAGCGGTACTGGATTAGGCCTGTCCATCTGCAAGAATATTCTCGAGCGATGCGGCGGTGAAATCCAGTATAGCCAGTCCTTTGCGTTGAAGGGAGCTTGCTTTACAGTCCGTTTCCCTAAGTCTAAGCAAATAATTTCGCAATAGCGAAACACCGCTTATAGAGCACGAGAGGGCGAAAGTAAGTCCCTTCCCCGAGGGGAGGGATTTAGGGAGAGGGTAACGTGCGCAAGAAAATGTGCGTTGGGTTTATATCCTTCGAACGAGTAGTGACCCTCAAATTCCGCTGGAGTTCAGCAAGTTTGACAACTTGCCGAACTTGGGAATGGAAACTATTTCGCACGCATGAACATCTGAACAGGGCAGCCCGTAAGATCGAAATGCTCTCTCAGCTTGTTCTCGAGGAAACGTTTGTACGGATCCTTGATGTACTGTGGCAGGTTGCAGAAGAATGCAAATGCTGGGAACTTCGTAGGGAGCTGTGTCATGTACTTGATTTTCACGAGCTTGCCTTTCCACATAGGTGGCGGATAATTCTCGATTTCAGGCAACATGGCTTCCATGAGCTTGGATGTGCTCACTCTGCGTGAGTAGTTCTGCCATACATGCTCGATCTCGTTCAGGACATCCATGATTCTCTGCTTCTTGAGTACGGAAGTGAAGATGATAGGCACATCCGTAAACGGAGCGATACGTGCCTTCATGGTTTTTACGTACTCGGCCATGGTGTTGCTCTCCTTCTCGTAGAGGTCCCATTTGTTTATGACGAGGACACAACCCTTGCGGTTTTTCTTTATGAGGTTGAAGATGTTCATGTCCTGAGCCTCCATACCGCTGTTCGCGTCAATCATCATGATACAGATGTCACTGTGCTCGATGGCTCTGATGGAACGCATGACAGAATAGAATTCGAGGTCTTCGTTTACTCTGTTTTTCTTTCTGATTCCGGCTGTATCCACGAATACGAACTCGTGTCCGAATTTGTTGTAATATGATGATATGGAATCTCTTGTAGTTCCTGCTACGTTGGTGACGATGTTTCTTTCCTCACCGAGAAGGGCATTGGTAAGAGACGACTTTCCGACATTAGGCTTGCCCACGATAGTGATTCTCGGCACTCCCGGATGCTCGTCTTCTGCCTCGGTATCCTCAGGAAGTTTCTTGAGAATCTCGTCGAGGAGATCTCCGGTGCCGCCGCCATTGGCTGAAGAAATACTCCAGATTTCGCCAAGTCCGAGGGCGTAGAACTGGTAGGTGTCATACATTTTTTCTCCGGAGTCCACCTTGTTCACGGCTACGACTACCGGTTTTCCGCTACGTCTTAGAAGGTCTGCGATTTCAGCATCATAATCCGTGATGCCGGTAGATGCTTCCACCATGAACAGAATAAGGTCGGCTTCTTCGATGGCGATAACTACCTGTTTACGAATCTCTTCTTCGAAAACGTCGTCAGAACCTGATGTGTAACCACCGGTATCTACCACTGAAAACTCCTTGCCGCACCATTCGCATTTTCCGTAGTGTCTGTCGCGGGTAACTCCGGCAGTTTCATCTACGATAGCCTGTCTCATACCTACGAGACGGTTAAAAAGGGTGGATTTGCCGACATTCGGCCTTCCTACGATTGCTACTAAACTCATTTTTAAAATTTAATTAGTATCTGCTCTCACGAGAAGATTGTTTTTCCCGTATCCCGGGCTTCTATGTTATTCGGATTTCGCCTCGTTTTGGTTCTTCTCCGATGCTTTTCTTTTCAATTCCTGCGGGTACAAACCACAGCTTGCGCAGGATGCACTGTAAGTTCCGGAACAAGTCGCCCCGGAGCCGTCACCTTTGTACATCTTGGAGAATCGCTCATCATCTTCTTCCCTCATACATCTGATGCCCAACTTCTTCATGTTGTCGTTGGAACCGACGTCCGTCTGGGGGAACTGGCCGTTCTTGCGGAAAATGATGTTGAAACACATCCCCGCAACTCCGAAGCCTATGAGTACCAATGCTGCAAGAAATACTTTCATGTCCGTGATTTTTTACATCCTGCAAATATACAACAAAAAAACAATACTGGCCGAACCCACGATATATGGCGATATGCCAAAATCCGGTCCGGCCAGTAATTATATTACAAATTAGAAGATGAACTCAGTGCTGATAGGCTCGTTGTTGCATACCTTCTGGATAATTCTTGCGAAAGTCTCGGTCATGGAAACGACCTTTATCTTGCTCTTGTCCACGTTAGGATCTGATGTAAGTGGAATAGTGTCACTTACATAAACCTCTGAAAGACTTGAGTTGTTGATCCTGTCGTATGCTGGACCTGAGAGAATAGCGTGGGTAGCGCATGCACGTACGCTGAGAGCACCTTTCTCCTTAAGAACGTCAGCAGCCTTGGTAAGAGTTCCTGCTGTGTCGATCATATCGTCCACGATAACGACATTCTTTCCTTCCACGTCACCGATAGCTGTAATAGATGCTACCACGTTAGCTCTCTCTCTGGACTTGTGGCAGATGATGACAGGGCATGCAAGTTCCTTTGCATAAGCATTTGCCCTCTTGGCACCACCCATATCAGGAGCAGCGATTGCGAGATTTTCGATATTCAATGATTTCAGGTAAGGGATGAATACCTTGCTTGCATATACATGGTCTACAGGAACATCGAAGAATCCCTGAATCTGGTCAGCATGAAGGTCACAGGTCATGATTCTGTCTACACCTGCTGCACAAAGGAGGTTTGCCACGAGTTTAGCTCCGATAGAAACTCTCGGTTTGTCCTTTCTGTCCTGTCTTGCCCATCCGAAGTAAGGCATAACTGCTATTACTTTGTATGCAGAAGCTCTCTTGGCTGCATCGATGGTGAGCAAAAGTTCCATAAGGTTCTCTGCAGGAGGGAATGTGGACTGGAGAATAAATACGGTAGCGCCCCTGACACTCTCTACGAATGCAGGCTGGAACTCTCCGTCACTGAAAGAAGTGACTTCAGAGTTTCCGAGGTGAACTTCCTCTTCACCAGGCTTGCGGATGGCGTTGAGGGCATCGACAACTTTCACCGCAAAGTCCTTCGAGGCCCTGCAGGCAAACAATTCCATTTTATGTTCTGTGTTCATGATGATTTTATATGGGTTTAATCCTTTTTCTTTTCCGTGGCGTCGTCCAATACGGTTTCGATGTAGTCAAGAATTTCATCCCTTCCGAGTCCCGTCTCCGCTGAACTTATGAAACTCAACGGCAGTTCTTCCCAAAATTCGGAAAGCTGCTCCTTGTCTTTCTCTATCTGTCTTGTTCTTGCAGCTGCACTCAGTTTGTCTCCTTTTGTGAAAATGATTGCGAAAGGTATGTTGTTCTCGCCCATCTCGTTGAGGAAATCCATATCGAGCTTCCCGATATCGTGCCTGATGTCTATCAGTACGAAAAGAAGCTTCATTTCTTCTGAATGGTTCAAGTAGTCACTGATGACCTCAGTGATTTTAGCGCGTTCCTTATCCGGAAGCTTGGCAAATCCATATCCCGGGAGATCCACGAGATACCAACTGTCATTTATCTTGAAATGATTGACTAACTTAGTTTTACCGGGCGTTCCTGAAGTCATGGCCAGCTTACGGTTTCCGCAAAGCATGTTTATAAGTGAAGACTTTCCTACGTTGGACCTGCCGATAAAAGCGAACTCGGGCAGCTTCTGGGACGGTTTCTGCGCCGTCCTAGTGCTACTACCAGCAAATATTGCCTGAGAGATTTTCATCTTTTAAGAAAAAAGTTACGTTTCTTTTAAAAAACTTGCGCAAAGATAGTAAAAATTTTATATTTGCGAATAGGCCAACGACTAATAACGGAAAGATTTAATGGAGGAGGATATTATGGAGAAATCTGCCACAGATTTATACACCTTGCAGACGAGGCTGAAAAATGCCGTGGAGGGGACGTTTCCCGGAAAGGTTTGGGTCAATGCTGAAGTAAGCGCGATAAAGGCGCGTGCCGGTGGACATTGTTATATGGAGCTTTCCCAGTCAGGACCATCCGGACTTTTGGCGAAAGCTTCTGCCATTATATGGAGTTCCAAGTTCCGCTTTCTCGCACCTTATTTCGAATCAGTTGCCGGCATACCTCTTCAGGAGGGGATCAATGTTCTGGTCCAGGTACAAGTGAATTTCAGTCAGCTATATGGCCTGTCGCTGATTATCGATGATATCGATCCCGGTTATACATTAGGGGATAAGGAACGTGCAAAACAAGAAACTATAGCGAGACTGGCTGCAGAAGGCCTCCTCGAACGTCAGAAGACATTGACCTTAACCGACTTGCCATACAGGTTGGCGGTGGTTTCGGCTCCGGACGCGGCGGGATACGGCGATTTTATGCGGCATCTGCACGAGAACGATTACGGGTTCGTCTTTCACACGGATCTGATTCCGGCCGTCATGCAGGGAGAGGGCGCGCCTTCCTCTATCGCGGATGCGATTCTGGCGGCGGAGGCTTCGGAGGTGCCGTATGATGCGGTCCTGGTTCTCAGGGGCGGAGGTGCGAAACTGGATCTTGCGTGCTTCGACGAATACGAAGTGGCGGCGGCGATAGCCAAATGTCCGGTTCCGGTGTTGACAGCGGTGGGGCACGACAGGGATTTCCACGTCTGCGACATGGTGGCATGGCGGTACGTGAAGACCCCGACGGCGCTTGCGGACGTGTTCCTGGATATCTATATGGATGAAGACCAGAGGATTGCATCGTTCGGGACACGACTTAAGACCGCATTCCTGAACAAGATATATTCGATGAACTCGAAACTGGATGTGCTGGAGGCCAGGATTTCATCGGCAGATCCGCGGACAGTCCTTGCGCGTGGTTACGCCCTCGTCTTGGATAAAAAAGGTGTCGTGATGAAAAAATCGGCGGGAGTGTGTGCCGGAGATGATATTTCGGTCATGTTTTCCGACGGAACGCTCGGTTGTGAAGTAAAAAACAGAAAGTAACATGGAAAAAGTTGATTACGGGAAAGCCGTGGCTGAGTTGGAAAAGATAGCTGCGGAGGTGGAAGACCCTGCCACAAGTATCGATGATATAGACAAGTACGTGAAACGTGCGAAGGAACTTATATCATCATGTAGGACATACCTCAGGTCTGTCAGGGACAAAGCAGACGGGATAGACAATATTTGAGAATTATGAAGAAGATATACGAAATGGATCCGTATCTGGAGCCATTTGAAGAGGCGATAGAAGCCCGACATAAAAGGATAATGGATGCCCGTGACCAGTTTTCGGTCGACGGGTCTCTGTCTGAGGGCCTTAACAATCACCTCTATTATGGATTGCACAGGACTGATGACGGCGGTTGGGTATTTCGTGAATGGGCGCCGCATGCGAACAGAATCTACCTCATCGGTGAATTCAACAACTGGAAAAGGACGTCCGCCTATGCGCTCTCGCCGACCGGTTCGGGAAACTGGGAAATCAAACTTCCGGAAATGTTCCTCCACCACGGGGAGCTCTACAAACTATTCATAGAATGGCCAGGCGGCGGTGGCGAAAGGCTCCCGTCCTACGTGAGGAGAGTCGTGCAAGATCCTGTTACCAAGGTGTTTAGCGCGCAAGTTTGGGATCCGGCTGTGCCATATGTCTGGAAAAATGAAGGCCCGGGACCGCGCCCGCACCCGCTCATCTATGAGTGTCATATCGGCATGAGCTCCGAAGAGGAAAAAGTCGCCACTTTCGAAGAGTTTAGGGTCAATGTTCTTCCGCATGTCCATGCTCTGGGTTATGATACTATCCAGGTGATGGCTCTCCAGGAACATCCCTATTACGGCTCTTTCGGATACCAGGTATCGAACTTCTATGCCCTGTCATCGCGCTTCGGAACTCCGGAAGAGTTCAAGCATCTCGTGGATGATGCACATGGAATGGGAATCGCGGTAGTGATGGATATTGTCCATTCGCATAGCGTTGATAATGAGGCAGAAGGACTTGGTCTTTTCGATGGTCGCGATGACCTGTATTTCTACAGCGGACCTCAGGGACACCATCCTGCATGGGGGTCCAGATGCTTCGATTACGGAAAGAACGAGACCAAATATTTCCTGCTGTCTAACTGCAAATTCTGGATGCAGGAGTATCACCTCGACGGCTTCCGCTTCGATGGAGTGACCAGCATGCTGTATTGGGACCACGGGCTCGGAAAGGACTTCGTCGGATATGATAATTATTTCAATGCCGGGGTGGACGAGAATGCCGTGACTTATCTTGCGCTCGCTGCCATGCTCGTGAAAGAGATTAATCCTGACGCGATTACGATAGCTGAAGATATGAGCGGTATGGCAGGACTCGCGGCACCGTTCGAGGCCGGTGGACTTGGATTTGACTTCCGTATGGCCATGGGAATCGCTGACCACTGGATCAAGTGGATTAAAGAAAAGACCGATGAACAGTGGAGCATGGGAGAAATATGGTGGGAACTGACCAACAAAAGGTCTGACGAGAAAACCATCAGTTATGCCGAATGTCACGATCAGGCGTTGGTAGGAGACAAGACCCTTATCTTCAGATTGATAGACAAAGAGATGTACACATCCATGAACATGGATTCGAAAAATCTCGTAGTCGACAGGGGAATCGCCCTTCATAAAATGATTCGCCTGGTGACATTGGCCACGGCAGGCGACGGCTATCTGACTTTCATGGGAAATGAATTCGGGCATCCTGAATGGATAGATTTTCCGCGTGAAGGAAACGGCTGGTCGTATAAATATGCAAGACGCCAGTGGTCGCTCTGCAAACCGGATTATCTGCGCTACAAGTATCTGATGAACTTCGATTCTGACATGATTCACCTGTTCAGAGAGGAAAATCTGCTGGATTCCAAACCTGAACTGATAGTGGCTGATGAAGAGAAAAAAGTCTTGATATTCAGGCGTAAAAATTTTATATTTGCATTCGATTTCAATCCGTCAGGATCGTTCTTCGGATATGCTTTCGATGCCCCTGCAGGGGAGTGGAAATTAGAGTTGGATTCCGATGAGAAGCGTTATGACGGATTCGAAAGACTTAAGGAAGGTGAATTGCATAAATCAGACGGCAAGTTGACTGTATACTTGACGAGCCGTTGTGCGCTGGTCTTCCATAAAACTAATGCGGAAACTAATAATTAATGGAGTTCGATATGGCATTTTTGAAATTCAACAAGGCTGAGCTCGTAAACTTGTCCTATTCGCTCAAACGAGAAATCATTTGTGCGAATAAGACAGGCGCTTATTGTAACACCTCTATCGTGACTTGCAACACGAGGCGTTACCATGGGCTGCTTGGCGTCCCTGTGGACAACTTCGGAGGCGACAAGTATATGCTCTTGTCTTCAGTGGATGAAAGTCTGGTCGTGAACGGAAAGCAGTTCAACTTGGGCATTCATTGCTACGGTGACATCTATGAGCCTCGCGGCCATAAGTATATTGTTGATTTCCAGGCAGATCCTATCCCTGTCATCGATTACAAGGTAGGAGAAGTGGAATTTACGAAAAGTATCATGCTTGTCCCGGACAAGGACCAGGTCATGATTCGTTATGAACTGAAAAAATCTCCGGCTAAGCTGTCGCTCTTGCTGAAACCATTCCTTGCTTTCAGGAGCATTCATAGCCTTACGAGGCAGAATCAAGAGGCCAGGACAGATTATTCCGAGATTCAGGACGGTGTGGCTTTTAATATGTATGAAGGATTCCCTGACCTGAACCTTCAGCTCAGCAAGTCCAGATTTGACTATAAGCCATCTCCTTGCTGGTATAACGGGATTACATATTCCGACGAAGCGAGACGAGGTTTCGAGTGTAAAGAAGACCTGTTTATGCCGGGAACATTCGTCGTGGACATGAAAGAGGGTGATTCTGTAATTCTTTCAGCCTCAGTCGAAGATGTGAACTCCAAGATGATTACCAGGAAGTTCAACTCCGTCCTCAAGGGAATGAAGGAAATCGGCAGTTTCCATGACCAGCTTGTACATTGTGCTGATCTTCTTATCCGCGACAGAAACGGAGCTAAACGTATAACTGCCGGATTCTCATGGCTTTATACCGGTCTCTTGCGTGAGACTCTTTACTCGCTTCCAGGTCTGACTCTGGCTACTGGAAGATTCTCGGACTTCGAAGAAATCCTGGATAACCTTATAAAAGATAACGAGACTCGTTTCTTCTCTAAGACCACTCAGGTGGAGGCTCCGCTTCTAATAGGGATTGCTCTTCAGGAATATATCGCAGCCGGTGCATCAGGGGAGAAAGTCTGGAAGAAATATGGTGATGTCGTGAAACGTGTCATCGAGAGTTATGCTCCAGGCCACAGGCAGGAGATTTCTCTCCAGCCTAACGGGCTTCTGTGGGCGCAGAAAGACAGGACGGCATTGACCTGGATGAACGCATACATAGATGGGAATCCGGTGACAGAGCGTGCAGGATATCAGGTCGAGACGAACGCATTCTGGTATGATATCCTCTGCTTCGCCATCGAAATGGAGGAGAGATACGGCACGGATAAAGAGTTTGTCGCTAAATGGAGTCCTGTAAGAGATCTTGTAAGGGAGAATTTCCAGAAGACTTTCTGGATGCCTGATAAGGGATATCTTGCTGATTATGTGGATAATAATGGTCAGAATGCCGATGTCCGCCCGAATCAGTTGTTCGCTATGGTAGTATTCCATCTGCCTGTAGATGACCTTGTGGTCGGAAGACTGATGCATGTCGTGGACAGGGAACTGGTGACCTCCAGAGGAATCCGTACCCTGTCACCGAGGGATGTCAAATATAAAGGTGTCTACGAAGGAACTCAGAGAGAAAGAGACCTGGCTTACCATCAGGGATGTGCATGGCCGGCATTGTTGCTTCCATACTGCCTGATGAAGTTCAGGATGCACGGCGCTGCGTTCTGTCAAAGGGCTGAGGAACTGATAGAAGGCTTCTATGCCGATCTTAACAAGCATGGTGTCGGGGCATTCTCTGAACTCTACGACGGAGACCCTCCTCACGAGCCGCATGGTGCCATATCATCGGCTATGAGCACTGCAGCTTTACTATATGTCGAGAACCTGATAAACAAATATAAGGAGGACAAATGATGAAAGTGCTGATGTTTGGATGGGAGTTCCCTCCTCATATTGCCGGAGGTTTGGGAACAGCCTGTTATGGAATCGTGAAAGGACTGGCTTACAACGGAGTTGAGACGATTTTCGTCATGCCTTCGGCCAGCGGAGATGAGGAAAAAGTAGCTGATATTGTCAATGCCAGCGAGGTCCCGGTCGAGATGACGGATACCATGAACGTGGACGAGTTCTTAGATAAAGTCCAGTTCGTGCATATCGGAACCAATATGGTGCCTTACCTGGACCCTCAGGAATTTCATGACCTCGTGGAAGCTGACAGAAAGAGACAGGTAAAGGATTTCTCTGTGCAATACGGACATACTTACAAGTTCTCAGGGAAATACGGCTCCAACCTTATGGAGGAAGTGGCCCGTTATGCCATGGTAGGCGGAACCATCGCCATGACCAGAAAAGGGAAATTCGATGTGATTCATGCCCATGACTGGCTTACATACATGGCCGGAATCGCGGCTAAAAGACTTTCTGGAAAGCCGCTTGTCGTTCATGTGCATGCCACATCGTTCGACCGAAGCAGTGACCAGAACATAGATACACGCGTCTATGAAATCGAGAAACGCGGAATGGAAGCTGCTGATAAAGTAATCACTGTCAGTGACTTGACCAGGAATATCGTCATTACCAAGTACGGAATAGACCCTGCTAAAGTGGTGACGGTACATAATGCCGTGGATTTCAGCGGAAGGAGTGATATAAAGGTTGAGCGCGGAGTGAAAGATAAAGTCGTTACCTTCCTCGGACGAATCACTTTCCAGAAAGGACCGGAGTACTTCATCGAGGCTGCTGCCAAAGTTCTGAAAAGATGTGACAATGTCCGTTTCGTTATGGCCGGAAGCGGTGACATGATGAACAGGTCTATCCGTCAGGTCGCACGTCTCGGAATCTCAGACAGATTCCATTTTACAGGCTTCCTGCGTGGAAGCGAAGTCCAGAAAATGTTCGCATTGTCAGACGTATACGTTATGCCGTCAGTTTCAGAGCCATTCGGTATTTCACCGCTTGAGGCTATGCGTACGGGAGTGCCTTCAGTGATTTCCAGACAGTCTGGAGCCGCTGAGGTCCTCAAATATGCGTTCAAGGTGGACTTCTGGGATGTGGACGCCATGGCGGATCAGATTTATGCGCTTCTGAAATATCCTGCGCTTTCTGAGTTCGCTTCGAAATATGGTTATGACGAGGTTAACACCCTGAAGTGGAACAACGCTGCTGCGAAGATTAAGAATGTATACGAGTCAGTGATTAAGTAAATATTTAAAATTATGGATACTAAGAGTTTATGCCTATATTTTCAGATTCATCAGCCTACAAGACTAAGACTTTACAGGTTCTTCGATATAGGAAAAGATTCACACTACTATGATGATTTTACCAATAGGACTATTCTCAGAAGAGTCGCTGACTTGTGCTACCTTCCGATGAACAATCTTTTGTTGGAACTTATAGAGAAATATAAAGGAGCTTTCAAGGTGGCTTTCTCCATCTCCGGCTCCGCCCTCGAACAATTCGACAGATATGCGCCTGAAGTCATTGACAGTTTCAAAAAACTGGCAGAGACCGGTTGCGCTGAATTCTTGTGCGAAACTTATTATCACTCATTGGCTTCCCTCGCGAGCCCTGCGGAATTCAAGCATCAGGTTTTGAAACATAAGGCAGCTGTCGAAGAGCATTTCGGTGTGACTCCTGTGGCTTTCAGAAATACTGAACTTATTTACTCTGATTCTATCGGTGAACAGGTATATGATATGGGATTCCGTACCATGCTGACCGAGGGTGCAAGACATATTCTTGCCTGGAGAAATCCTGATTTCGTGTATACCGATGAGAAACAGTCGAGACTTAAGTTGCTTTTACGTAACTATGTGTTGAGTGATGATATCGCTTTCAGATTCTCCGACAAGAACTGGAAAGACTGGCCTCTCACTGCCGACAAATATCTTTCTTGGCTTAAAAATGATATTGCCAATGGAGGTGATGTCATAAATCTCTTCATGGATTATGAGACTTTCGGAGAGCACCAGGCAGCAAGCAGCGGTATCTTCGATTTTATGAGATATCTCCCTGAGGCTGTTCTCGCTGACGGAACATTCAAGTTCAGAACTCCTTCAGAGGTCGTGAAACAGCATAAGCCTGTTTCCTCTATCGATATTCCGGAGCCTATTTCATGGGCAGACGAGGAGCGCGACGTTACGGCATGGCTTGGAAATGAACTCCAGCAGGAGGCCTTCAATAAATTGTACGGCCTATACGAGAAGGTTGCTCTCATTAATGATCCGGCTATTTTCAATGATTATGGCCACCTCCAGGAGAGCGATCATTTCTACTACATGTGCACGAAGTTCTTCTCTGATGGTGAAGTACATAAATATTTTAACCCATACGACACTCCTTACGAAGCGTTCATTAACTATATGAACGTTTTGAGTGATTTTATTATCCGCGTAGATGAGGAATATTCCGCAAGTGTTGTTAACTTTGCAGCCGGAAAACCTGAAAAACCTGCTAATACTGAGAAGAAAACGGCCAGGAAAACAGCGAAATCAGGGGATGTAAAACCTGAGACGGTGAAAAAACGTGCCACCGGAACAAAGAAGAAATAGAACATAACAAATGGCTAATGATTTGAACAAACCGGATTACTTGTTCGAAGTAAGCTGGGAAGTGTGTAATAAAGTAGGGGGAATCTATACTGTAATTGCGACTAAATCATTGTATCTCAAGTCGCAGTTGAAGAGACATCATATTTTGATAGGTCCGGATGTTTGGATGGATACCGATGCGAATCCGGACTTTCAGGAAGATCCACAACTCTGGCAGGACTGGAAAGCAGAGGCTGCCAAAAGTGGCATCAGAATGCGTATCGGAAGATGGAACGTGCCTGGAAGTCCCGTGGCTATCCTCGTGGACTTCAAGCAGTTCCTTACAGATACTGACAGAATTCTGGCCAAGTACTGGGAAAAATTCGGAGTAGACTCCATTACCGGTAACTGGGATTATAAGGAATCTGTACTTTTCGGATATGTGGCCGGTAAGGTTATCGAAAGCTATTACCGCTTCTATCTTACCGGAGCCGAAAAAGTTGTGGCTCAGTTCCATGAGTGGCAGACCGGATCCGGAATCTTGTACTTGAAACAGTGCGGACTGCCTGTAGCTACCGTGTTCACTACACATGCTACAGTGGTGGGACGTTGCCTTGCCGGAAACAATCTGCCGTTGTACGACGGCATGGAGTCTTATGACGGAAACGAGAAAGCGCGTCAGTTCAATGTCACGGCACTTCACTCTCTGGAGTCCAAATCTGCCGAGAACTCTGACATATTCACTACCGTCAGCGAGATTACCGCGCGTGAGTGTAACCATTTCCTCCCGCGCCAGGTGGATGTCGTGACCCCGAACGGTTTTGAAAACAGTTTTACACCTGCGACCGAGGAAGAATATAAAGAGAAACGTGCTGCTGCCAGACTCAAGTTGCGTGAAGTCGCAGCTGCCATGTCCGGCAAACCGGTTTCAGAGGATGCTATCCTTGTCGGAATCGGCGGACGTTACGAATATAGGAACAAGGGTATCGATGTGTTCATCGATGCGGTGAATAAGGTCCGTACCTCCGATTTCAGAGGAAAGGAGATTCATGCGTTCATCATGATACCGTCCGGCCACAACGGCGCGGACCGTGACCTTGTCGCCAAACTGGAAGGAAAGGGAAGTGCGGACTATACCACGCAAGTCTCTCATTATCTGATGAATCCCGAGTACGACCGGATAACCGGAAGATTCCGTGAGCTGGGTATTGCCAATGCTGCCGATTCTAATATAAAGGTGTATTTCATTCCGTCATATCTGAACGGAAACGACGGCGTGTTCAATATGAAATACTACGACCTTCTCATCGGTCTGGATCTTACTCTGTTCCCTTCATACTATGAGCCTTGGGGATATACACCGCTCGAAAGCCTTGCATTCCGTGTACCGACATTGACCACAAGCCTGGCGGGATTCGGCATGTGGGTACAGACTCATTATAATAAGGAACATCCTGGAATCACCGTCGTAGAGAGGAATGATTCTAATTATCAGGATGTTGTGGAAGCTGCGGCCAACAGAATCCGTGAAATAGCATTGGTCACAGACGAGCAGAGACAGGAATATATGGACAATGCGAAAGAGGTGTCCACTATCGCATTGTGGGAGAATCAGATACAGTACTATCAGCAGGCTTATTCACAAGCTATCGAAAAGATGAAAGCCGCGATGGACAATTATTCACAAATAGCAGAAAAACCGATTATGAAGTACGAAAAGATACAAGTAAGCTCTCCTTCGTGGAAGAGCGTTATGGTGACAAGGCGTCTGCCTGAAGCCCTTCAGGGACTCGAAGTCCTTTCCAAGAACCTTTGGTGGTGTTGGAACGAAAGTGCAAAAGCACTGTTCAAGAGCATTGACCCGACCGTTTGGCACAAATCCGGTCATAATCCTCTGGTGGTATTGGATACCGTCAGCATAAAGAGATTTAAGGAACTTGCCAGGGATGCTGCTTTTGTAGGTCAGTATCAGAGCGTTATGGCTGAGTTCGATGCTTATATGGCTCTCAAGAAAGAGAGAAAGGATCCTTCTATAGGATATTTCTGCATGGAGTATGGCCTCGACCCGTCTCTCTGCATCTACTCAGGTGGTCTCGGAATTCTTGCAGGTGACTATCTTAAGGAAACCAGTGACATGAATGTGAACTTGGTGGCTGTCGGTCTTCTTTACCGTTACGGCTATTTCACACAGGTTCTTTCTGCACAGGGAGATCAGGTAGCCAAATATGATGCGCAGAACTTCTTCAAGATTCCTGCAGAGCCTGTTATGGATAAGGACGGAAACTGGGTTACTACCAGTGTTGCATTCCCTGGCCGTACGATTACTGCACGTCTCTGGAAAGTGGCTGTAGGAAGGACAGATCTTTATCTGATGGATACTGATTATGAGGCCAATATCGACGAGGATCGTCAGGTGACATATCATCTTTATGGCGGTGACTGGGAGAACAGACTCAAGCAGGAGCTTCTTCTCGGTGTAGGAGGTGTACGTGCGCTTCGTGCTCTCGGACTGAATCCTCAGGTTTATCACTGCAACGAGGGTCATGCCGCTTTCATCGGACTGGAGAGACTTCGTGAATATATACAGAACGATAATTTGGATTTCCCTGAGGCACTGGAAGTTGTACGTGCTTCATCGCTCTTCACGACTCATACTCCTGTTCCTGCAGGACATGATGCGTTCGATGAGGGTCTGCTCAGAAAATATATCGGACATTATCCTCAGCGCCTGAAGATCGACTGGGAAACTATGATGGGCCTCGGCAAGATTAACGGCGCCGATGTGAACGAGAAGTTCTCTATGAGTATTCTCGCTGCCAACATTTCACAGAATGTGAATGGCGTGTCCATGCTTCACGGAAAGGTGAGCCAGGATATTTTCTCCAACATGTATCCTGGATATTTGCCTGAGGAACTGCATGTCAGCTATGTGACTAACGGTGTTCACTATCCTACTTGGACTGCCAAGGAGTGGAAGGCTATCCATGCGAAGGTATTCGGACCTGAGTTCCAGACACATCATTATGACAAGAAATGCTTTGAGGGTATCTACAAGGTATCTGATGCTGACATCTGGAATACCAGAAAGACTCTCAAGAAAACTCTCATCGATGCTGTGAAGGAGAAACTCTCTGATCCTGCAATCTCTAATCATTACTCACCAAGTCAGGTGGTTACGATTAAGGAAACATTGCGTGATGACGTTTTGACTATCGGATTTGCAAGACGTTTCGCTACATATAAACGTGCGACACTTCTTTTCTCTGATCTCGACAGGCTCGACGCTATCGTGAATAATCCTGAGATGCCGGTACAGTTCTTCTTCGCCGGTAAGGCACATCCTGCAGACAAGGCCGGACAGGATCTTATCAGACAGATTGTGGAAATCTCCAAGCAGGACAGATTCATCGGAAAGATTGTATTTATTCCGGGATATGACATCTCGTTGGCCAAGAGACTCGTACAGGGTGTGGATGTGTGGTTGAACAACCCTACCAGACCTCAGGAGGCTTCTGGTACTTCAGGAGAAAAGGCTGCCATGAACGGTGTCATGCACTTCTCTGTTCTCGACGGATGGTGGGTTGAGGGTTATAAGCCGGGCGCAGGCTGGGCTCTTCCTCTCGAAAGGACCTACGATGACCAGGGATATCAGAATGAACTGGATGCCGCTACGATTTATACGACTATCGAAAACGAAATCGCTCCACTTTACTACGACATTGACAAAACCACTGGTCGTGCCGAAGGCTGGATCGAGTGCGTCAGAAATACGGTCGCTCAGGTGGCTTGCAACTTCACTACCAACCGTATGCTCACGGACTATGTGAACCAGTATTACGCTCCGCAGTCTGTAAGAGTGGGCAGTCTTGTAGCAGATAACTATAAGGTAGCCAGAGAGATAGCTGCATGGAAGAAACATGTCCGCAAGGAGTGGAATGACATCGCTGTCGTTTCATATACTCAGCCAGATTCAGCATATGAGCTTTCTCCTTCCAAGGAACTTAAAGCTGAAGTCGTTCTCAATATCGGGAGTCTTAATCCGGAGGATATCGGCGTGGAGATGCTCTTTGCTACCTCAGACAACAAGGGCAAGCTCCATATCCAGAATAAGACTGACTTCCAGGTGGTTGAGGCTCATGACGGTGTGGTCAAATATCAGGCATCCATTCTTCCTGAACGGACAGGTATGTATCAGGTAGCTACAAGGATTTATCCTAAGAATCCGTTGCTGCCTCATAGACAGGATTTTGGACTAGTAAGATGGTTATAGCCACTGGATTTTTCGACGGTGTCCATCGTGGGCACCGTTTTCTGTTGGATCAGTTGACGGATGAAGCCCGTAAACGTGGTGAAGAAAGCATGGTCATCACGTTTTGGCCTCACCCTCGTAACGTATTGCAGGATGATGCGCGCAACCTCAGGCTGCTGACGTCCATGGACGAGAAAAAGTCACTGCTGAGGGCTGCTGGGGTGGACCATGTGGAAGTTCTCCCGTTTACCAAGTCGTTCGCTGCACTTACGACTGAGGAATACCTTCGTGACTATGTCATGGGACGATTCGGGGGCAAAGCGATACTCCTCGGATATGACAACCGCATTGGCTCAGACCTGTGCGCTCCCGAAAAGACATCGGAGATAGCCGGCGGACTCGGGCTGGAGGTCATCAGAGAGAAGAGTCTCGCGTCGGAGTCCGGCGTCGTCATCAGCTCGACGAAAATTCGTAACTCGCTGACAGAAGGGGATATAATCGCGGCCAACGATATGCTGGGCTACGGCTATCAGCTCTATGGCGTGGTCGTTTCCGGAAATAGGCTGGGACGCACTATCGGTTTTCCTACGGCGAATATGCAACTGTATGAGCCACTGAAGCTTGTGCCTGGGCGCGGGGTCTATCTCGTGGATGTCGAAACGCTTGGGAACAAGTATCACGGAATGTGTAATATCGGCATCCGTCCGACGGTAGGAAACGGGAATGCGGTGACTATCGAGACTAATATTTTCGACTTCGACGAGGATATCTACGGACTAGATATCCGATTGACTTTCAGGCAGAAAATCCGTGATGAGGTGAAGTTCCGTGACGTTACTCATTTGGCCGGTCAGCTGGCGAAAGACAGGGATGAATGTCAGGCACTTTCGTCTGTCCGATAGTGTCGGGACTTGTTTTTCCGATTAAAATCGTTAACTTTACCAGCTGACATGAATTAATGACATCGCTATGGATTTTTTCGATATTCTTTGGCTTTTGATATGTATCGGGCTTCCCGTGATATCCGGCATCGCTTCCGCGAAAAAGAAGAACGCCGGTAAGGGCAAGTCCGTGCCTCAGAATTCCGAAGTTCCAGCCGAGAGCGACCTGAAGGAAATCTTCAAGAGTATCATCCAGGAAATGAACGCCCAGGATGCTAATGAAGACGAGGAGGATGAGGACGAGCTTGAGGAGGTGAAACCCGCTCAGGTTCAGGTCAATGCTGCCGAGCCTGGTCCGGTTCCGGAGGTTCGCCCTGTCGCGGATTTGCATCCGGTCGGCAGTCTGCCCACTGCACAGGAAGAACATCATGTCGCGGAACCGCAGCCTGTCCCGGTATATCGTCCGGTATCGGAAATGCGTCCGACTCCGGAAATACGTCCTGCATCCGATTTGCGTGCAGCATCGACAGTGCGTCCGGTGAAATCCAAGGCACCGGTTTTGCAGGAAGACGACAAACAACAGAAAGAAAAGATAAATTTGCGTAATCTGGTCATTTATTCGTCCATAATGGAACCTAAATTCAAAGAGTAGAACACTTTGTCAGAAAAATGACTATATTTGCAAGAGATGTAAGGGTTCTGTCTTATGGCAGGACTCGTTTTTAATTATCTGTCCGCAAGGACTATAACACGAAAATTATTAAATTTTATAATTATGGCAGAAGTTCATTATATGACCCAGGATGGTCTGGATAAGCTTAAGAAAGACTTGGCTGACGCACTGGCGCAGAGACCTGTGATTTCCGCAGCTATCGCAGAAGCGAGAGAAAAAGGTGATTTGTCGGAAAACGCTGAATATGATGCGGCTCGTGACGCTCAGGCCCTTCTCGAAGTCAAGATTGCTAACCTTAAGAATCTTGTGGCCAATGCCAAGGTGCTTGACGAGTCTGCAATCGGAACTGACAGAGTTCAGATGCTCAACAAGGTGAAAGTGGAGAACATGTCCATGAAAAAAGTCATGGAGTTTACTATAGTAGGTGAGACTGAAGCTGACTTCGCACATGGAAAGCTCGCTTCTACCACACCTATTGCAAAAGCTCTTCTCGGACATTCCAAGGGAGAGATCGTAGAGGCGAAAGTTCCGTCAGGAGTCATGAAATTCAAGATTCTGGATATAACACTTTAGTAATATGGCTACAATATTCACAAAAATCGCCAAGGGAGAGATCCCTTCGTACAAAGTCGCTGAAAACGAGGACTTTTACGCGTTCTTGGATATTAATCCGCTCGTAAAAGGACACACTCTGGTTATCCCTAAGAACGTGGAGGACGACTATATTTTCCATCTGGATGACAAGACATACCTCGGACTATGTGCTTTTGCGAAGAAAGTCGCCATAGCCATTAAGGCAGCAGTGCCTTGCAAGAGAGTCGGTGTATGTGTGCTCGGGTTGGAAGTGCCTCATACCCATATCCATCTCATTCCTCTTCATCAGGAAAGTGATGTGGATTTCAGAAAAGAGAAACTTAAACTTTCTCCTGAAGAATTTAAAGAGATTGCAGATTCAATCCTTGCAGAATATGAAAAATTGTAAGACTTTTCTCCTCGCCTCGGTCGTGGCCGTGGCAGGCTTTTCCTCATGCAGCCAGACTGCAAAGATCGAGGGAACTCTTCACGATGCTCCTGATTCAGAGGTGATTGTGAAACTTCTGGACGTTAACAAATACAAAGTCTTGGATACTTTGAAGACTAATCAGTCCGGAAACTATAAATACAAATTGGAGGTGAAGGCCGGTCAGCCGGAATTCGTTTATCTTTTCTACAAGGATACGAAAATCGCTTCGCTTCTTCTCCAGAAAGGCGACAAGGTGAATGTCAGCTCAGATACATTGGGATCTTTCTCAGTGACAGGATCTGACGAGACTTTGAAACTCATGGACGTGGAGAAAGATGAGGCTGAGTTCAACGACAAGTTCCTCGCTACTGCAGGCCGTCTTGCGGATCTCACTCCTGATTCTGATGATGCCAAGGCTCTCAAGAAGGAACTTTCATCCCAGTATGTAAAGTATTACAGAAGCCGAGTGAAGTATATCCTCACGAACTCACATTCATTGACCTCCATACCTGTGCTTTATCAGGTTGTGGGCAACGGTATACCTGTATTCGGCCAGAATACTGACGCTCTACATTTCAGGAATATCTGTGATTCGCTGAAGACTGTATATCCGGAGTCCAAGTATGTGAAAGCTCTGGATTTGGAGGCGGAAAGACGTCAGCAGATGTTGACTCTCGGCTCGAGGATAAGTAACGCTGAGCAGGCCGGGTTCCCTGAACTGGAACTTGCCGACGTGAATGGTCAGAAAGTAAAACTCAGCAGCGTGGATTCCAAGGTGGTTATGCTTTATTTCTGGAATTCTGCCGATGCAGCCCAGAATATGTTTAACCTCGAGGTTATGAAGCATATCTACAATGACTTCCATGCGAAGGGCCTGGAGATTTACGCTGTTTCAGCCGATACTGACAAGGCCGCTTGGGCATCTGTTGTAAAAGGTCAGAAACTGCCATGGATAAATGTCTGTGACGGTTTCGGCGCGGCATCTCCTGCGATTTCGCTGTATAACGTAGCGTCGCTTCCTACAGTTTATTTCATCGTAGACGGGGCATTGACCCAAACCCCTAAAGTAAAGGACGAGGCTTCGCTGAAAGCGTACCTTGCTTCAGTGCTGAAGTAGAATTCCCCATCATATAACGAAGGCCGGACCCTCACCCGAGAGCCCGGCCTTGTTCGTCTTTTTTCTCATCAGTCAGGTACGTCCGGTACACTCCTCTTTTGAAAATGAACTAAAAAACGCTCTTCTTGGAGATGGTCGGAACGAATTCCTTGAGGTAGAACGGCTCGAAATACGCCGTATCCTCGAAACGTTTTTCGGCGTAAAGCTTCTCCGCAGGCAACAGCATTGACTTAGCCCTCGGGCAGGTCTGCACGAAGGTCGCGGCAGGCGATTTTATGAGATCCGCGCACTTGCCGGCACCGTCGCCGATGAAAAGCACCGGCCCCTGCGCCAGAAGGTCGGAATAACTGTCCGGGTCAATGATTTTGGGTTCTGTCTCTGTAACTTGCTTTCCGTCAGGCGTGAAGACGGCGGTGTAAACCTCCATTCTGCGCGCGTCGATCATCGGGACGATATATTTGCATCCTTCAGGAACCAGGTTTTCCCCGATGGCCTGCCAGACTAGCGTGTCCAAAGAACCTATGGCCATAAGCGGAAGTCCTGCGCCGAAACAGAGACCTTTAGCGGTGGATACGCCTACTCTTAGGCCGGTGTATGAACCCGGGCCCATGCTTACACATACAGCGCTGCAGTCCTTGACACTCAAATTATGCTCATCCAGCATTTCCTTTATGAACGGGGCTGTGAGCGATGCGTGTTTCCTTTCAGCATTTTCCCTGACAGATATTATTTTTCCGTCCTCCGAGAGGGCAGTGGAGCAGAGTTCTGTAGAAGTCTCTATGAAAAGTATGCGTTCCATGTCGTATCTATTTGAATAATAATTGCTTTAAATAAGGGAATATGTCGTATGCGATATTCTTCAGCGGGGTGTAGAGTACGGATTCGTCCAGATATTTCTGCTCTACCACATGGAATGTGGAGTTAAGGGTGCTGAACAATATGATGACTATTCCTATGATCAATGCTGCCTTTATAGTGGAGAAGATGGCGCCGAGCAGCCTGTCCAGCCATCCAAGCATGACGAACTTGATGCTGGCCTTGATTATCTTTCCGAGCAGGTGGAAGAGGCAGATGACCAGGGCTACCATGAGAATGAACACGAGTACGTATAAAAATTTTTCGGAAGCGTTCAGGTAAGGCTGTATCAGATTGCATACGAGTTTGGAGAATTTGAATGCAATCCATGTCCCTGCAATTATGGATACCAATGCTATAATTTGTTCCGTGAACCCCTTCAAAAGGCCTTGTACAAGTGCTATTATCAAGCAGAGTGACAATATGATATCAAGTACGCACATCTAGTTTTGTTTAAAAATGATAATTCACTATATTTGCAAACTGCAAAAATATATAAAAAACTATGACATTCAAAGAGTACAAGGGCTTGGATCTGGTATCTGTCGGCAAAGAGGTGCTTGACAGATGGAAATCGCATCATGCGTTCGAGAAATCACTCGAACTTAGAGAAGGCGCTCCTGAATTCATCTTTTTCGAAGGACCGCCGTCAGCTAACGGAATGCCTGGCATTCATCACGTAATGGCTCGTTCCATTAAGGACTCCATTTGCCGCTATAAGACTCAGACAGGTTATAAGGTAAACCGCCGTGCAGGATGGGATACCCACGGTCTGCCTGTTGAAATAGGTGTCGAGAAGAAACTTGGAATACATAAGGATGACATCGGAAAGAAGATTTCCGTGGCAGAGTACAATGATACTTGCCGTCATGAAGTCATGAAATATACCCGCGAGTGGGTGAACATGACCGAGCGTATCGGCTATTGGGTGGACATGGACGATCCTTACATCACTTATGATAACCGTTACATCGAAACTCTCTGGTATCTTCTCAGAAAGATTTATGACAAGGGGCTCCTCTACAAGGGATTCTCTATCCAGCCATATTCTCCATCCGACGGTACAGGCTTGAGTTCACACGAACTTAACCAGCCGGGATGTTATAAAGATGTTACCGATACTACAGCCACTGTACAGTTCGAAGTCATAAAAGATGCCAAGTCACAGCCGCTCTTCGGCCTGGAGACCTTGCCGGTATACTTCCTCGCATGGACCACAACTCCATGGACATTGCCTTCAAACACAGCGCTTTGCGTTGGCCCTAACATCGAATATGTAAGGGTGAAGTCATTTAACCCATACACCGGTGCAGAAGCTATTTACATCGTAGCAAAGGCATTGGTATCGACCTGGTTCAGCCCTAAGGCTGCCGAGCTTTCACTCGAGGATTACAAACCTGGCGACAAACTTATTCCTTTCAAGGTTCTCGACGGAACATTCAAGGGATCTGAACTGGTGGGCATCAGATATCATCAGCTGATTCCTTGGTTCAAACCTCTCGAAGGCGACGCCTTCAGAGTGATTCCTGGAGACTATGTCTCTATAGATGAAGGAACTACAGGTATCGTACATATCGCTCCTACTTTCGGAGCTGACGATAAGAAAGTGGCTACAGCTGCCGGCATCCCGCCTATGATGGTGCTGGACAAGAACGGCAATATGCAGCCTCAGATAGATCACGACGGTCGTTTCTATCCATTGGAGGACCTCGATCCGGAATACGTGAAGACTCATGTTTCTCCTGAGTACAAGGAGTATGCGGGAAGGTTCGTGAAAAATGCTTTCGACGATTCTCTCCCTAAGGATGCTCCGACACTCGATGTGGATCTCTGCATGATGATGAAGATGGACGGACGCGCGTTCAAGATTCAGAAACATGTCCATAGCTATCCTCACAGCTGGAGAACCGACAAGCCGGTGCTCTACTATCCTCTCGACGCTTGGTTCATAAAGACCACAGCAGTCAAGGATCAGATGGTTGCGCTGAACAAGACCATCACATGGAAGCCTGAATCTACCGGAACGGGCCGTTTCGGTCAGTGGCTTGAGAATATTCAGGACTGGAACCTCTCCAGAAGCCGTTTCTGGGGAACACCTCTTCCTATCTGGCGTACAGAAGACGGCAAGGAAGAGAAGTGTATCGGTAGCCTGAAAGAATTCTATGCGGAAATCGAAAAGGCTGTCGCTGCTGGTGTCATGACATCTAACCCTCTGAAAGAGAAAGGTTTCGATCCTGAGGATATGAGCAAGGAGAACTACGACAAGATCGACCTCCACAGGCCGTATGTCGACGAGATCTACCTCGTTTCCGATTCAGGCAAGAAGATGACCCGCGAGAGCGACCTGATCGACGTTTGGTTCGATTCCGGGTCAATGCCGTATGCACAGGAAGGTCTGCGCGGAATCGACTCACCTAAATTCGGATGCACCGCTGACTTCATCGCAGAAGGCGTGGACCAGACACGTGGATGGTTCTATACTTTGCATGCCATCCATACCATGGTAAGCGGAACATGCGCATTCAAACGCGTGATTTCCAATGGATTGGTACTCGATAAGGACGGCAACAAGATGAGTAAACGCCTCGGCAACGCAGTCGATCCGTTCGACCAGCTCGACAAATTCGGTGCAGACGCGCTCAGATGGTACATGCTTACCAATGCCCAGCCTTGGGATAACCTCCGTTATGACCAGGAAGGCGTGGATGAAGTAAGAAGGAAGTTCTTCGGAACCTTATATAATACATACTCATTCTTCGCGCTTTATGCGAACGTCGACAACTTCGATCCTGAAGCACCGGCAGTTCCATACGAGCGTCGTCCGGAAATCGACAGATGGATCATCTCACTGATGAACACATTGATAAAAGACGTGGAGGCTTCCTATGAAGACTACGACGTATGTAATGCAGGACGTCTGATTCAGGACTTCGTCTGCGACCACCTCAGCAACTGGTACGTCCGTCTGAACAGGAAACGTTTCTGGGGCAGCGCTGACAACGAAGATAAACTCGCTGCGTACCAGACTCTGTATGAGGTACTTAAGAACATCGCCATATTGGCTGCGCCTATCGCACCATTCTATATGGACCAGCTCTACAAGGACCTCGTACCTGGCGGCGAAGAGTCAGTACACTACGTCCTGATGCCGAAATACGACGAATCCGTCATTGACAAAGACCTCGAAGAGAGAATGGAGCTCGCGCAGAGAGCTTCATCCATGGTGCTCGCCCTCAGACGCAAGGTGAACATCAAGGTGCGCCAGCCGCTCTCGAAGCTCGTCATCCCTGTCATCTCGGATAAAGTCCGCGAGCAGCTCGAAAAAGTGAAAGGACTGATTTTGGGTGAGGTCAATGTGAAAGAGGCAGAATTCATCGCCGATACCACAGGCATCATCACCAAGAAGATCCGCCCTAACTTCAAGACTCTCGGCAAGGTATACGGCAAGAGAATGAAAGAGATCGCCGGAGCCTTCACTGAAATCCCTCAGGCAGAGATCAATGCTATCCAGGCAGCTGAAGCAGAAGGAAAGCCTTACACCCTCGCACTCGAAGGAGGTGAGGTCATCCTGAATCCTGGAGACTACATGATTTCTTCAGAGGATATGCCGGGATGGCTCGTGGCTTCAGAAGGACAGTTGACATTGGCACTGGACATCGAAATTAGCGAAGAGCTTAAGAATGAAGGCGTTGCGCGTGAGTTGGTCAACAGAATCCAGAATATCAGAAAGGACAGCGGATTCGATGTTACCGATAAAGTGGATGTGACTGTCTTTGCAGATGGTGAGCAGCACGCGGAAATCGAAAAATCCCTGGCAGCTTATCACGACTACGTCGCTTCACAGACATTGGCCCATACAGTCGAACTCAAATCGGCTGCGGAGGCGAGTGCCGAGGCGATGGAAGTCGAATGGAACGACACATCAATAAGGATTGCGGTGAAACGCATATAACATTAAAACTATTCTATTATGGAAGAGAACAAGATGGACGGGCAGACCACTGAGAAGACTCGTTACAGTGATGAGGAACTGGAGGAATTCAGAAGAATCATCGTGGATATGCTTGAGAAGGCCAAGGCAGAGTACAACACTCTGCGCAGGGTCGTCATGCATAACGGAACAAATGATATAGAAGATACCATTCCTTCATTCAAGACCGTTGAGGACGATGGTGCCACACAGCTTTCCCGTGAAGAGGCAAGCCAGCTGGCCCAGAGGCAGTACAAGTTCATTCAGAATCTGGAGGCTGCACTCGTACGTATCGAGAATAAGACCTATGGTATCTGCCGTGCTACCGGCAAATTGATCCCTAAGGAAAGACTTCGTCTTGTCCCTCACGCCACACTTACGGTTGAGGCCAAGGAGAAGATGAATGGAGGAAAGAGGTAGATTTATGAAGATATCCAGAGGCAAGGGCCTGCTTTTGCTCGGGACAATGCTGGTAATCATCGATCAGATCATCAAGGTCCTGATCAAGACCAATATGACATTGGGAGAACATTTCAGTGTAATGGGAGACTGGTTCCAGATATTGTTCATCGAGAACGAGGGCATGGCGTTCGGCATGAAATTCGGCGGAATGTTCGGCAAGTTTCTGCTGACATCATTCCGGTTGGTACTTTTCGGCGCCCTGTGCTGGTGGATTTCCAGTATGGTACGCAAAGGACGTGACGGGAAGCCGGTACCGACCGGTGTTCTTGTCGGTCTGACGCTGATAACAGCCGGGGCCTTGGGTAATATTATAGACTGCCTGTTATACGGACAGATATTTTCAGCCTCATCTGCCTATGATGTCGCACAGTTCGGTGGCAGTTATGCACCTGTAATGTTCGGCAAAGTGGTGGACATGTTCTACTTTCCGCTGATAGACACCGAGTGGCCCTCATGGGTTCCATTTGTGGGAGGTCATCCATTCAGGTTCTTCGAACCGGTGTTCAATTTCGCGGACAGTTGTGTTACTGTAGGGGCTTTCTATCTTATACTTTTCCAGTATAAGTTCTTCGCTTCGGAGCCGAAGGAGAAGGATAATTGACAGTTGTATAATAATAAGATATCGCAAAATGGCGGAGACTGCAATTGTGGTCTCCGCTTTTTATTTGTAAATATTGATATCTTTGTTGAAACGTTTTCAAAGTAAATTACGTGTCATTGCTTAAAAATTTTAAGTTAAGCCAAATGGTTCATATTTGCGAAGTTAACGTTTGCTTGCATACAAAATTTGAAACTATTAATAGGATTTTACTTATAGTTTTTAAACCTTAAATCGTTACAATTCAATTGTTTTCCGAATGAATATTTATGAGTCGGGAGTTGTTTTTATAAATTTATTTTTTCTATCTTTGTGACTGGCGCATGGCGCTCACGAAAGGTATTTCAAAATTTATGTTAAACTAATATATAAAGCTTATGAGAAAGATTTGTCTTCTTATCACAGCCTTTGTGATGCTTGCATGGTCTTCTGTGGCTTTTGCCCAGAACGTGAAAGTGTCCGGAGTGGTTACTGATGCATCTTCTGGAGAAGCTGTACCGTTCGCATCTGTTATGGTTAAGGGATCCATGACTGGTACGAGTACAAATGCTGAAGGACATTATTCTATTACTGTCCCTAAGGACGGTATCCTTGTTTTCTCTTTTATGGGCTACATCTCTCAGGAAGTAGCTGTCGGAAACAAGGCGGTTATTAATGTCAAACTTGAAGTAGATCAGCAGCAACTTGATGAAACCATCGTTGTGGCATTCGGTACTGCTACCAAGGAATCATTTACCGGATCCGCTTCTGTCATCAAATCCGAATCTATCGAGAAGATGCAGGCAACAAGTGTTACCAGGGCGCTTGAAGGAAAGGTTGCCGGAGTGCAGCTTACCACAAGTTCGGGTTCATTGTCAGCAAAGCCATCTATCATCATCCGTGGTATCAGTTCCATCAGTGCTGGTTCTTCACCTCTTTATATTGTCGATGGTGTCCCTTATGACGGAGACTTGAACAATATCAACAACTCTGATATCGAGTCCATGACAGTCCTTAAAGATGCTGCTTCCAACGCTCTTTACGGTGCCCGTGGTGCGAATGGTGTCATCATGATTACCACCAAGAAAGCAAAGAAGGGTCAGGCAGTCGTTACATTGGACGCTAAAGTCGGTGTGAACTCGAAAGCTGCAAGGGACTATGATTATATCAGAGAACCTGGCCAGTACTATGAGGCTTACTATCTCTCAAGATATAACTATTTCGTAAACGCTCAGGGATTGTCTTCTGCTGCAGCATATCAGAAAGCGGCTTCCACAATCACACAGAGCGCGAAAAATGGTGGTCTCGGTTATAATGTCTACACTCTTCCTGAGGGCGAAAACCTTATCGGTATGAACGGTAAACTTAATCCTAACGCTACCCTCGGACGTATCGTGGATTATAATGGCCAGAAATACTACCTCTATCCGGATGACTGGATGAAGGAAGCTTATAAGAGTTCACTTCGTCAGGAATATAACGTCAGTGTCGCTGCGGGTAATGACAAATCTACATTCCTCGCATCTTTCGGATATCTCGACAACAACGGTATCATCGAAGGTGAGAACATGAAGCGTTATACCGCTCGCTTGAAGGCTGACTATCAGGCAAAAGACTGGTTGAAGGTCGGTGCCAACATGAGCTATACAAACTTCACTTGGAACAACGCCAACGGTAGTGAAGGCTCATCAGATACAGGTAACATCTTCGCATTTGCCAACTCTATTGCTCCTATCTATCCTCTTTACATCCGTGATGAGAATGGTAATATCATGAAAGACGAGCATGGTCTCAAGAGATATGACTATGGTAATGCGGCGAATGCAGGTCTGTCCCGTCCGGTACAGTCCAACTCCAACGGACTCCAGGCTGTGACACTCGACAAGATTCAGACAGAGGGCAACGCTTTTGCCGGTACAGGTTTCGCTGAGGTTAAATTCCTTAAGGATTTCACCTTTACTTTCAATGTCGGTGTCGGTTTGGACGAGTCACGTACTACTGATATCTCCAATATGTGGTATGGTCAGTTCGCTACTGATGGCGGTACTATCTCCAAGGCACATGAAAGACAGTTCTATTATAACCTTCAGGAACTCCTTTCTTATGACAAGACTATCGCAGGCAACCATCATTTGAATGTTCTCCTCGGACATGAGAACTATACAAGAGATGTATATGGACTTTCTGCTTACAAGAAGAAATTGTTCGCCAGCAATGTTACAGAACTTGACGGTGCTGTTGTAGACGGACAGAATGCAAGTTCAAGCAGATCTTCTTATAACAACGAGGGTTACTTCGCACGTGCGATGTATGACTTCGATTCCAAGATCTTCCTCAGTGCATCTTATCGTAGAGATGCTTCTTCAAGATTCCATCCTGACTACCGCTGGGGTGACTTCTGGTCAGCCGGTGTAGGTTATCTTATCAACAAAGAGCCATGGTTCAACGCTCCTTGGGTAGACATGCTCAAGATTAAAGCTTCCATCGGTTCTCAGGGTAATGATAACATCGGTAGTTACTGTTACACCGATACATATTACATCCAGAACGCTGATGGTGAGGTTTCTGTAGTATTCAACACTAAGGGTAACAAGAAGGTAACTTGGGAGACCAACACCAACTTTAACGCAGGTGCGGACTTCGAGTTCTTCAACAACAGACTTTCAGGTAGCGTGGAGTATTTCTACAGAAAGACATCTGATATGCTTTATTGGGTGACCGTTCCTTCTTCACAGGGTTACAGCGGATACTATGGTAACGTAGGAGATATGAGAAACTCCGGAGTCGAGTTCGCTATCAATGCTACTGCCATCAGGTCTCATAATGTGAACTGGGATATCTATTTGAATGCAACCAATTATTCAAACAAGATTATCCGTCTCCCTGAGGCTAACAAGAAGAAGACTGTTGAAGGACACTCAGGTTATGCTACAGGTAACAAGTTTGTCGGAGAAGGCCTTTCTCTCAACACCTTCCTCATGCCGAAGTATGCAGGCGTAGAGCCTACTACCGGTCTTTCCATGTGGTATAAAGTTGTTACTGATGAGGCGACAGGTAAAGTTACCCGCGAGACTACTACCAAGTACAGTGAGGCTACTGACTACCTCTGTTCAGTTCCTACACCTATCCTTTACGGTGGTTTCGGTACCAGCATTTCTTTCTGGAACTTCGACCTTTCTGTGGACTTCACTTATTCCATCGGAGGTAAAGCTTACGACAGCGGATATGCTTCACTCATGAACGTCCCTGGTAGCTCGGTAGGTTATAATATCCACAAGGATGTACTCAAGGGATGGACTCCTGAGAATACAAACACTGATATTCCTCGATTCCAGGCAAATGACCAGAATGTGGTATCTATGTCTGACAGATTCCTTACCAACGCAAGTTATCTTAACTTCCAGAGAGCTCAGTTCGGTTACAACCTTCCTAAGAGTCTTCTTTCCAAGGTTAAGATTAACAGCGTAAGATTCTATGTTACCGCTGACAATATCTGCTACTGGTCTGTACGAAAGGGCTTCGATCCTCGTTACAGCTTTACAGGAGCTACAAGTGATGCTGTTTGTTCACCTGTACGTACAGTTTCAGGCGGTGTGACTATTACATTCTAAATTAGATAGAGACTATGAACAAGATAATCAAATCACTTCTTTTCGTTGCGGCTGCAGCTGTCGCAACAGGATGTATTAAAGAGACTCTTCCTCAGAGTTCCGTTGTGACTTCTGGGCAGGTTGCTGAGTCTTCATCTGCTTTGGAAGCCATGTTGAAGAGTATCCCGTCAGCTATGGTTGCTACCGGTACTGCAGGATATATGAGCAAATATGACCATCATGGTGATTTCGGTATCGGCAACATCCATTTCGCTACCGAGAACATGCTCGAAGATTTCGTGACCCTGGGAGAGAACCCATATTATAACAGAAACTATTTTTACGCTATGTGTAATGGTCAGGGTTCTGACAGTTGGCCATGCGCTTATTTCTGGGATTGTTATTATCCTTGGATCAAGACATGTAATGACATCATTTCTTCGATTCTTTCGGGAGGTGAGCCTACAGCCTCGACATCTGTAATCCTCGGAAAAGCTTATGCATACAGGGCTAACTTCTATCTGGACCTTGCCAGACTTTATGAGTTCAAGAAGAATAAATATACTTCCAAACCTGAGGTAGAGGGTCTCACTGTTCCTATCGTCGATGAGAATACAAAAGAGGAAACAGCTCTCAACAATCCTCGTGTAACATCTGAGAAGATGTATGAATTCATTCTCAGTGATTTGCAGAAGGCTGCAGGATATCTTGCAGAGGAAACTCCAACTGTTGCAGAGCCTTCAATAGACTTTATAAATGGTCTTTATGCAAGAGCATATCTGGAAATGGGTGCCAATGGTACTGCAGGTGCTTATGCTAAGGCTGCTGAATATGCACAGAAGGTAATCGATGCCGGTTATCAGCCGCTTACGCAGGCTCAGTGGGAAGATCCTAAGACCGGATTCAACGACAGGAACTCCCAGAAATCTTGGATTTGGGGTGTTACCATTTCTCCGGAGAACTTCAACAATATTTGCACCTATGCTGCGTTTATTTGCTCTGAAGGCCAGTGGGGATATGCACCTCTCGCTCAGTATGGTGCAAGCAAGTCTTTCTACGAGGCTATTCCTAAAGAGGACTTCCGTAAGCACTCTTGGCTCGATCCTAAGCGTCTGGAATATTATGATTATAAATTCGCAGGTACTTCAGAGGACGCTAAAGGCTTCCTTTATGGAAATGCCAATGTCCCTGCTGCAGCTGATTATGAGAACATCAAGTTCCGTCCAGGCGGCGGTGACTGTACCGAGTACAATGTCGGTAATAAGGTAGCCCAGCCGATGATGCGTATTGAGGAGATGTACTTCATTAAGATGGAAGCTCTCGCGCAGTCCGGTGACCTTGCAGGTGCCAAAGCTCTTCTTAACGACTTCATGAAGCTTCGTTATACCGAAGGAACCTATACTTCTGCTTCTGCTTCCAAGGAGGAGTTCCTGAAGGAAATGTTGTTCCAGAAGAGAGTTGAGTTCTGGGGTGAGGGTATCCTTATCTTCGACTACAAGCGTCTCGATATGGGTATAACAAGAGGTTACAGCGGAACCAACTGGCCTGCAGACTTCTGCTTTAACAGTGAAGGACGTTCACCTCAGTGGAATATCGTCATCACCAGAAGCGAAACTCAGATAAACAATGGTATCCCTGAAGATTTGAATAATCCGGATCCGTCTAAGTTCGCACCTCTTTGGACAGAGTAATAACCATTAAACAAGCTTTATTATGAAACTGTTGAATAAAATATTATATGGCCTTATGGCTGTTCCTTTCTTCGCTTTCGCTTCTTGCGACAACGAAGAGGAGTACAAGCCGGGTGAGCCTGATGTTGATGGATGTTATGGCGTGTATTTCCCTTCACAGGAAATCAAGACCAATTACGAGCCTACAGAAACATTGGAATTCACTGTGACGGCTGCACGAAAGGTAGAAAAGGGTGCCATATCAGTTCCGCTGGAGATCATCGGAAATGAGAAAGGTTATTTCGAACTGCCTTCGACCATCGATTTCGCTGACGGAGAAGCTGAGACTTCCATTACTGTGAAGTTCTCCAAGGCTCCTCTTGGTGAGCAGTTAAGTCTTTCCCTTCAGATTACTGATCCTCAGTATGTATCCAAATATTCGAGCTTTGATGCAAGTGTTTCTGCTTCTGTCATCATCGAGAAATGGAACAGTTTGGGCAAAGGTAAAATCAGAGATGACTGCTTTACCACATTCTTTAATGCAGGTAATCCTGAATGGGAGGTGGAGATTCTCGAAAATGACTCTCAGAAGGGCTTCTATCGTTTGGTATATCCATATAAGACATATCCGAATAATGAGGACGGCGATTATGATAAGGCCAACACTTATAATATTGATATCCATGCTGAAGACCCTAATGGAGTATACTTTGTTCCGCAGCCTATCGGTGTAGACTGGGGTTATGGTATGATGACGGTAGGAAGTCTTGCCGGTCTGAAGATTGCTCAGGGTGCTTCTTTGGATTCCCAGAAGAGTGCAGGTAATACCGGAACTTTGGTGAATGGTATCATTACGTTCCCTAAGGGTAAACTTGCTTTCAGTATGGCTAACTATAAAGAAGGTGGACTCTATGCGGCTAATAATGATGGACTGTTCCGTATTTGCCTTCCGGGTGCAGTTCCTGTAGATTACGCTCTTTCTGCAACTTTCGGTTATTCTTCTGAGGGAGCTCTTCCTATAGCATTCAAAATGGGTGCGGATATCGCTTCTGTGAAATATGCCATCTATCAGGGTAAACTTGCTGATGCTGACATCAAGACTAATGTCACTGCCATCGCCGGTAATAAGGAACCTAAAGCTAAGGTTGTCGGTGAAACTGGTGTCGAGAGCGTGACTTTGGCTAAGACTGACGTTTATACTTTGGTCGCAGTTGGTTTCGACAGCAAGGGTGAGGCTCAGGCTTCAGTTGCAAGTTCTTTTAACTATGTGGCAAAAGAAGATTCTGAGGAGTACGCAGTAGTGGTAAATGCCGGACTTGAACTTACAAACAGATTCGAAGGCGCAGGTGCTACCAAGGTAAACTCGATTTCATTCTATGTTTACGGAAGTAAGCTCACAGACGTGAAGATGGGTCTTTATGATAAAGCTACTGTGGATAAGTACGGTATGGATGCTGTTTATGGGGATGTCCTCGCCAGTGCTTCTTTAAAGGATGAAGTTTTGGAGAAGATTAACAATGGAGGCTACTCAGATGTATTCACTAAGCTTAGTCCTCTTACCGAATACGTTTTGGTAGTATGGGCTACCAACGGATATCAGGAGAAGTTTGTTGCAAAATCTCTTGCTACTGAGGGACTTCCTTTTGAGAAACTCGGTACTGCAACATATAATTACTCTGTTGTGTTGCCAGGAGAGTCTGATAAGGATCTTGACTTCTGTGTAAATCCTAATTATAAGAATACTTATGTTGTGGAAGACTGGTGTAATGGTGTAGACTTTACGTTTACCTATGATCAGACCACAGGAAAGGTCGTTGTTCCTCTTCAGTCTACAGCGTTGGTTAGTGGAGGACACGAGGTTCAGATTATAGAGGCTAAGAACTTTTATTCTCCGAAGTATGATCAATATGATCAACTCGGCGACAGTAAGTATGATGCGGCTACTAAGACGTTCACATTCTTCGTGGCTTATGTGGTTGTGGAGCCTGGTTTGACCGGTTCCTACGGATTTGGTGAAGAAACTCTGGTATTGAGCAAAGATGTCGTATTGCCTGCAACCCCAGGTAAGGCAGCCAACTTCTTCTCTGTTCAGATGCCTAAGTCTGTGAAAGAGTTGTCAGGACAGTTTACCAAGAGCAAGTCGCTTTCAGTTCCGATGTGCCTCGCAGGTTTTGCTGTCGAAAGAGAGAGCAAGTCTGTAGAATTCTCTGCAACACCAGTTGCAAAGAGTGTGGTTCCGGCTAAAAGTAGGCAGGATGCTCCGGTTTCTGTAATCAGATAAAAATGTATCACATAAGATACTGATTTTTAATAAGATCTGCCTCCTGTTATAGTGGAGGCAGGTCTTTTGTGTTATCTAAAGAATTTAATAAGTATTATTTATGGTGAAGCAATTATTAGTTCCGGCAGTGGCAGGATTATGCGTTGTTTCGTGTGCTGTACGTGAGGATAGTTCTCCGCAAGGCGCTGAGCCTCATCTGTCTAAGATTATTAACACGAAAACTGCTGAAACTGTGTCCGGACAGCTCCTCGTAAAGCTGAATGATGTCTCGGACAAGTCCGTGTCGGAGATGATGGCTCTGGAGGGAGTCGAGGATGTCCAGCCTCTGTTTGTCTCTGTGCCTGGAAAGGAGGAGATGGAACGTCGTTTCGAACTGGACAGATGGTATGTCCTCGGACTGTCAGAAGGTGCCGATGAGACGGCATTGGCCCGAAACTTATCAGCCTTGGCGGCGGTTCGCGCGGTTCAGTATGGACTGCAGTATAAGCGTGCGTCTGACTGTATCACTTATCCTTATTTTCCGTCGGAGGAACCGGCGGTGAAGGCTGCGGCTTCGGTTTTCAACGATCCGATGCTCAAGGACCAGTGGCATTATGCAAACACCGGCGACCAGTCAGTGGCTGCTTCTGCATATAAGGGCGCTGATATCGATGTCCAGAATGTCTGGAGTACATTGACAGCCGGTGACAATTCCATAATTGTGGCTGTGATAGATGAGGGTGTGAAGTATACTCATCCTGATTTGGTTGCGAATATGTGGACTAATCCGAAGGAAACTGAGAATGGAAAAGATGACGACGGAAATGGCTATGAAGATGATATTCACGGATATAACTTCGTGGACAATGGTCCTATCACATGGGCAGAAGGCGCGGGAAAATACATTGACTCAGGCCATGGAACTCACTGCGCGGGAACGATTGCCGCTGTGAATAATAATGGTGTCGGAGTCTCGGGCGTGGCCGGCGGAACCGGAAATTCAGATGGCGTGAAGATTATGTCTTGCCAGATTTTCAGTAGAAATTCAGGTGGTTCTAGCATTCAGACTGCTCGTGCATACAAATATGCTGCTGACAATGGTGCTTCCGTGATTTCTTGCTCTTTCGGTTATAAGGCCGGGGTGATCAAGTCTGACGGGAGATATAAACGTGATTATCTGGCGGAATATGATGCCCTCAAATATTTCGAAGCGACTAAAAACAATCCTGTTTTGGATGGTGGTGTTGCGATTTTTGCGGCCGGAAATGACGCTACCAATTATTCCGCTTATCCGGGTGCATTGAGCGATATCATAAGCGTGTCTTCATTCGGACCTGATTATCTTCCGGCCTATTACACTAATTATGGCCCTGGATGTAACATCGCTGCTCCTGGCGGTGAGGCATATCTTAATCCTTGGACTCCTAAGAGTATGGTCCTGTCCACCCTTCCGTCTGAGCTGAACGATGGATCTGATTATGGCTATATGCAGGGTACTTCCATGGCTTGTCCACATGTCAGCGGAATTGCAGCCCTCGGCCTGTCTTATGCTAAAAAATTAGGCAAGACGTTCACTCTCAGGGAATTCAAGAATCTTCTCCTGGCTGCTGCCAATGATATGGACCCGAGAATCGCTTCTGGAAAGAAGGATTATCATTCTTTGGCCAATGTGCAGTCGATACCTATGAGTTCTTATCGTCATAAGATGGGTACCGGTTCTATCGATGCATGGAAATTCATGATGAATATCGAGGGTATCCCGTGTCTCATCGCCGAGAGCGGAAAGAACCAGTGGCTGTCCCTCGATGCGTACTTCGGCACCGCCTCGAAATCATTGACCTTCACCGAAATAGAGGTCTCGAAGGAGGCTGAGAGCGCGCTTGGGCTGGCGGAAACCCCTTATATCAAGTACGGCAAGCTGTGGGTGCACCCGACCAAGTGCGGGTCCGCCAAGATTAAGGTCAATGCCATTGCGGGCGGGGATTCTCTCGGTGGAGAGTCTTCGATTGGGGGTATGGAGATCAGCCGCACTATTTCTATTATTGTGAGGTCTCATGTGAGTGAAAACGGAGGATGGTTATGATGAAAAGTAGAGTATTGATTTTGGTGGCGGCATTGCTGTCCGCTTTGGTTTCGTTTTCGTCTTGCAAGAAGGATGATGGGAAGACGTTGGATGTGAAGGGGGAGTGGGAACTTACAGATGTGAAGATGGCTACGAAGAGTGCTCTCGTGGGAGCGGAGACTGTGACTGTGTATGTCAAGTTTTCTGAGGACGGGACTTTCGCCATGTATCAGATGGTTGGCGACGGCCGTTTCGTGGCGCTCTCCGGCTCGTGGAAACTTGCGGGTTCTACTCTTTCCGGTACTTATGCCGATGGGACGAGTTGGGCTTCGTCTTATGAGGTTTCTGTGGATAAGTCCACGCTTACGATGACGACTGAGGATGGGTTGGATGTATTTGTCTATAAGGCTTGTACGATACCGTATGACCAGTTGGGCGTGAAATAGTTGTGGAAAAACCTGTCTGTGACCCGCAAAAGCTGGACGGGTACGTCAGAAATTAGAGAAGAGCTCGGTATCGTACCGGGCTCTTTCTTTTAGGTCTATTCTCTTGATCGAGGCTGTGTGCTCGCGAGTTTCAGTGCTGATCCTCCACCACGGGGAGCGCGGAATTGCCCCATCCCATCCGAGGCTGCCGGTGTCGCAAGGTCCAGTGCTAATTCGCCACCTCCGAGAGGAATTTGATGCGCACGAGCCTGATTTCCATCTCTTCGTAGTCTTGACCGAGTTTGGTCAATGACTCTTCGAGTGAGTCGGATTCGGCTTCTTCTTTAAAGTAGGTGTATATTTCGTCCACTACATCTGGGTCTACGTTCTGCTCGATGTAGTAGTCTAAGTTCAGTTTTGTGCCGAATTCCACGATGTCTTCTATCGCCTGCATGAGTTCTCCCATATCCATATTTCTGCTCTCTGCGATATCTTCGAGATCCATCCTTCTGTCGATGCTCTGGATAAGGGCGATCTTGTCTGATGATTTGTTAGGCATGGATTTGACCACCAAGTCGTTAGGGCGCTCTATCTCGTTCTCTTCCACGTACTTGGTGATGAGGTCCATGAACGGCTTTCCATATTTTCTGGCTTTGCCTTCGCCGACTCCCTGACATGTTTTCAGCTCGTCCAGGGTCTCGGGATACATTATCGCCATATCCTCGAGCGAAACGTCATTGAAAATGATCCACGGCTGGAGGTGTCTCTTCTTCGCCTCATCCTTTCTGAGATCCTTCAGCATTGACAAAAGCACTGGATCTCCTCCTGAACCGCCCTTGGCGGGAACTGCTGCGGCATCGTCATCGTCGTCGTCATTTGCGGTCTCCGAGAACGAGCGGTCTCCCGCGAGCATCAGCACTTCCGGGTGTTCGGCGAACTGGAGTCCTTTGTCGGAAACGGATAGAACTCCGTAGTTTTCAATGCTTCTGGTGAAGAAGTGCCGTATTATTCCCTGGTGGATTATCATCTCCCAGAATCTCACGTTATGTTCGGAACCGGCTCCGTAGAACTTTAGTTTGTCGTGTTTGTAAGACTTCACCATGGCGGTCGGCATACCTGCGAGGATGTTCGCGAGGTGTTCGAGTTTAAAGTGCTCCGGTAACGATTCTACTAGCTTGATAGCCAGGCACATGTCTTTCGAAGCATCGAATTTCGGCTTCGGATTTACGCAGTTGTCGCACGCACCGCAATTGCATTCCGGATAGTCTTCCCCGAAGTATGAGAGCAGCAGTTTTCGTCTACATTCTCCTGATTCGGCGTAGGCGACGGTTTCCATGAGGAGCTGGCGGCCGATTTCTTGTTCTGATACCGGCTTGCTCTGCAGAAATTTATCCAACTTGCGGATGTCGTTGTAGCTATAGTATGCGATGCAGACGCCTTCTTTTCCGTCCCGTCCTGCGCGTCCTGTTTCCTGGTAGTAGCCTTCGAGACTGCGTGGAATGTCATAGTGGATGACGAATCGCACGTCAGGCTTGTCGATACCCATTCCGAATGCGATGGTGGCCACGATGACGTCGATCTCTTCGGACAGAAATTTGTCCTGGTTTTCGGCTCTGACTTTAGCGTCCATTCCCGCATGGTACGGGATAGCTTTTATTCCGTTGATAGTCAATATCTGAGCGAGTTCTTCGACCTTTTTGCGGCTTAGGCAGTAGATGATGCCGGACTTGCCAGGGTTCTGCTTTATATATTTTATGATGTCCTTTTCGGGTTCGATCTTGTCGCGCACCTCGTAGAAGAGGTTCGGCCGGTTGAAGGATGATTTGAAGACGCCCGCCTCGGAGATCCCGAGGTTCTTCAATATGTCGTTCTGCACCTTCGGTGTAGCGGTCGCTGTCAATGCTATTACTGGTGCTTTCCCTATCTCGTCGATTATCGGTCTGATTCTACGGTATTCCGGTCTGAAGTCGTGTCCCCAGTCTGATATACAGTGTGCTTCGTCGACTGCGTAGAATGAGATTTTTATTTCTTTCAGTATAGCGATGTTCTCTTCCTTCGTAAGGCTTTCCGGTGCCACATAAAGGAGTTTCGTGACTCCTGAAATCAGGTCTGCCCGAACCTCCGCGATTTGGGCTTTGTTCAATGATGAGTTCAGGAAGTGTGCGATTCCTTCGTTTTCGGCCACGAATCCGCGGATGGCATCGACCTGGTTTTTCATCAATGCGATGAGTGGTGATACGACTATCGCTGTGCCAGGCATGACAAGTGCAGGCAACTGGTAACATAGTGATTTGCCGCCTCCTGTGGGCATTATGACGAATGTGTCATGCCCGGAAATGAGGTGCATGATGATTTTCTCCTGGTCTCCTTTAAAGTTACTGAACCCGAAGAATTCCTTAAGTTTGGAATGAACAACGTTGGAATCTATATCCATAGGCGTCTGAAATCGTTTAACCAAATTTATAATTTTTTTTCGTTCTATCAAAGTGTTAGGCCTATTTTATAGAAATACTGTGCGAAAATTTCGTAAAACTATTGCAGATTACAAAAAAATGCCTAACTTTGCATTCCATTCCATGGGGAACCATGATTTGGAAACCGAATTCCAGAATTTGGTAAAACATTGGAGAGATGGCAGAGTGGTCGAATGCGGCGGTCTTGAAAACCGTTGATCTTAACGGGTCCGGGGGTTCGAATCCCTCTCTCTCCGCAAACAAATTGAAGCTCAGCGCATTGCGCTGGGCTTTTTTCGTGCACGTCCGTCAGGAGCTCGCTCCTGTAAGGACATGCACGAAAAAAGCCCAAAAGGCCGTCAGGCCTTTGAGCTTCAATTTGTTTCGCTACGCCCCGCCGCAGGCGGTGAGGGATGTGACGCACGCCGTGCGGCAAATCCCTATTCGGTAGGAAAACCCTGTGTATGTCCACCCTTTCGCTTCCTCTGCCACAGGGGTTTTCAACGCTTCACGATATTGATGCGTTCAGATGCTACGTTGAGTGCGGAAATTTCGGACAACCTAGCGGGTGATAAAAGACTGATAGTGCTGATTATCAGCGTATTGCAACAAACAATAGCCGCCAGGTCCTATAAAAAAACATAGCACCTGGCAGGAATCTGGATAGTGTATATCTGTCGCAACATCCTGAGTATTAATATGTTGCACTGCATAGGCATTCCAAAACCACCCGCCAGGTTGTCCGACATATAATCGTAATATTAACACTAAACAAGCCCTGCTTTCTTCTTGATGTATTCGGCCAATGACTTGTCTTCGCAGTAAACATAGCAGCCCTTCTGGCCACGAGAATCTTGTCCTTATCTCGACTCAATGCCAGTCTTTGATAAAGAGCCGAATCAAACTGACGATTCAGTTCCTTTACGCTCCAGCTATTGTTTGCAGCCTCAATCTCATAGAATGCCCGTTCCTTTGGATCGGAAATCCTCATCAGCCTTATGTAGTGTGTCCAGCTCAGAGATTGCGAAATCGACGATTTCGCAATCTTACCCGGCACTCAAAACAGTGTATCTGATTGTTGTTCTTGATAAACTCATTACTTCTAAGATAAGAAAGGTCTAATTGAACACTCTTTAACCCGCCCTCCAATTGACCCGCAATCCAACCCGCAGTTCTTTCTCCATCTGACATTCTTTTTCTTGTATTTGTCGAACTCTCAACAAAATTTTGTAGATTTGAGAACGCAAGTTAAATACTCATCAGTGAAACAAGACAGAGCGTCATCACGCTTACATTCAGAGATGGGGTAAAAATGAATGAATAGTAAATTAATACTCCGCAGGGCACCATTGTTCCTTGCGGATAAAACTGCATGATACGATGATTACGGGAGAAATCAAAAATAGAATAGACTCCATATGGGATGTGTTTTGGACAGGTGGAATCACTAACTCCATAACTATCCTCGAACAGATGACCTACCTCTTCTTTATGAAGATGCTTGACGATGCTCAGAGGACAAAGGAAGCCAATGCCAATGCCTTCGGGGTAACCGTCAAAGACCCAACCTTCAAGGAGGGAATGTGGCACAATCCCGAGACCGACAAGGATGTTCCTTACAAGAGTCTGAGATGGAGTACTTTCAAGAATATGGAAGCTGAAGCTATGTACAAGCTTATCAGCAAGGATGTATTCGTATTCATCAAGAACCTCAACGACGGCAAGGAGTCAGCGTATAGCAAATTCATGCAGAACGCCACCTTCCTTATTCAAAGCCCACGCAGCCTCGTGAAGATTATCGAGGGCATTGACAGCCTCGATATGAACAACAGGGACACGATGGGAGATGTATATGAGTACGTTCTTGGGAAGATGGCCGCTTCGGGGAACAACGGACAATTCCGCACCCCTCGCCACATCATCAGAATGATGGTGGAGCTTATGCAGCCTACACTGAAAGATACCATCTGCGACGCGGCCATGGGCTCAGCGGGCTTCATTGTTGAATCGGCAAAGTACATCCAAGAGAACTACAAGACTGAGCTTCTGAAGAAGGAGAATTCGGAACATTACAAGAACGGGATGCTCCACGGCTTCGATACTGACGCGACAATGCTAAGAATCGGAGCGATGAACCTGATGCTTCACGGGGTGGATAATCCTGATATAGCTTATAGGGACAGCCTCTCGACAGACAACACTGACGAGAACAAATACAGCCTGTGCCTTGCGAACCCTCCATTCACGGGCAGCCTTGACTATGAGGCTGTCAGCAAGAGCCTTCTTGCCATTACCAAAACCAAGAAGACTGAACTGCTTTTCCTCGCATTGTTTGTGCGAATGCTTCAGATTGGCGGTCGCTGTGCATCGATCGTTCCTGACGGAGTGCTTTTCGGCAATAGTACCGGCCATAAGTCCATTAGGAAGGAAATCATTGACAATCAACGTCTCCAAGCCGTTATCTCGATGCCATCAGGAGTGTTTAAGCCGTATGCGGGAGTCTCTACAGCTATCCTTATCTTCACAAAGACCAATGCAGGAGGCACTGATAAGGTGTGGTTCTATGATATGAAAGCCGATGGGTTCAGCCTTGACGACAAGCGCGCCGTAGTGGCCGAGAATGATATCCCCGATATCGTAGCCCGATTCCACAACCTTGACGCAGAAGAGAGCCGTACCCGCAAGGAGCAGAGTTTTCTCGTTCCTGTTGAGGAGATTCGTGCCAATGACTATGATTTGTCTGTCAATAAGTATAAAGAGGTGGAGAAGGTTAAAGTGGAGTATGAAAAGCCATCTGTCGTGCTTGGTAGAATAGAAAGTCTTCAGTCGGAGATTACTGCTGCCATTGCTGAGTTTAGAGAAAAATACTTGTAGCGTATGAGAGAAGGTTGGACATATAAGAGACTTGGAGATATCTGTACAATAGAGAGAGGAGGCTCTCCTCGTCCAATAGATGCTTTTATTACCACAGAAGACAATGGACTTAATTGGATTAAAATTGGGGATGCGGTAGAGGGTTCAAAATATATTTCTTCCACAAAAGAGAAAATTAAGCCTGAAGGGCTAAAAAAGACAAGATTTGTACATAAAGGCGACTTTATCTTATCCAATTCTATGAGTTTTGGAAAGCCGTATATCCTGAATATTGATGGATGTATCCACGACGGATGGTTGGTGATTCACGATGGAAACGACACATTCGACAAGTCATTTTTGTACTATTTACTTGGATGTCCCAATATGTATAAAGAGTTCAAGAGATTAGCTGTTGGTGGTGTTGTGAATAATCTAAACAGCAAAGTAGTACGTGATGTAATAGTTCCAGTTCCTCCTCTTCAGGAGCAGGAACGAATTGTGGCGGAGCTTGACTTGCTGACGGGAATCATTGACAAACAGAAGCAGCAGCTTAAGGAACTCGACACTCTCGCTCAGTCCATCTTCTACGATATGTTCGGTAGTCCCGACGCTAATGAGAAGGAGTGGATTATGAAATCACTTGCAGAAATTGGCACAATAGTGTCAGGCTCAACGCCATCAACAAGTGACGAATCAAATTGGGACGGAGATGTCAATTGGGTGACTCCCGCAGAATTAGGCGTACAACTATTCTATGGTGAAACTCGACGAAAGATTACGAGTAAAGCTGCTAAGAGCTTAACAATTATGCCCATCGGAACACTCCTCATGTCATCACGTGCGCCGATTGGGAAGTTAGCTATCACATCCGTTCCAATGTGTTGCAACCAAGGTTTTAAGAATATTGTTTGTGGCAACAAGGTGAATAATATTTACCTTTATTATTGTCTAATGCTCAACATTAACAGCATTAAGGCTATGGGAAGGGGTGCGACATTTAAGGAAGTGTCAAAGCAAGCCGTATCGTCTTTCGAGATAATGCTTCCCCCTATGAATCTTCAAGAACTCTTCGCACAGAAGATTCTCTCAATAGAATCACAGAAAAAATCCATAAACCGCTCCATCGCAGAGAGCCAAAAACTCTTTGACTACACGATGGACAAGTATTTCGGTTAGTATGAGAAATTTCGACTACATAAAAGATTTGGGACTTAATGACTTATACCGATATTGCTCGGCAGCCGAGGAAAATCAGATAAGCCATCCCGACATTTGTGCCGTCAATGCCCGTAGGGCGTTGGAGTACATAGTCAGAGCTCTGTACTTTATGAAGCGAATCGATGTTCCCGAAAGGGCATCCCTCTTCGAACTCGTTGATGGAGAACCATTCAAAGAATTCATCAACGACGATAGGGTAATGATGGCTGTGCACTATGTCAGGAAAGTCGGCAACAGCGGAGCTCACACCGGCAACGTGTCCAAGAAGGAATCTTTCTTCACCCTTCTTAATATCTATAATGTAGTCGGAGCCATCCTCTTAAAACTTAGAGTAGTATCTGAGGTTAAGCCTTTTGATAAAACTCTTATACCTGATAGTGTTGCGGCTCCTGTCATCGTGCCTTCATCCGTTGAGGTGAAGCCTACGGATTCCATCATCAAGGCGGCGTCAGCCGAAGCTGTTTCATCTACCGACCCCGTCGAGGCGGTAGCTTGTGACATTTCTGAGGCTGAGACAAGGAAGATGTTCATCGACTTGATGCTCAAAGAAGCGGGATGGGATGTTCTGACAACAGAAGGAGCGGTGCAGCCACTTAAGGCCTGCATTGAGGTGGAGGTTCACGGAATGCCTAATACGCACGATGTTGGCTATGCAGACTATGTTCTTTTCGGCTCCAACGGACTTCCGCTTGCCGTCATCGAAGCCAAGAAATCATCTATATCCCCGATTAAGGGCAAGCATCAGGCTGAGCTCTATGCTGATTGTCTTGAGAGTCAGTATGGGGTTCGTCCCGTCATATACTACACCAATGGCTTTGAAACCAACATCATTGACGGGCTTGGCTATCCTCCACGCAGACTTTACGGATTTCATACCGCCAATGACTTGGAACTGCTTATTCAACAGCGTGGAAGACAAGATATTACAGATTTCTCCGTCAAAGACAATATTACAGACAGACCCTATCAGAAGATGGCTATTAAGGCTGTCTGTGAGCACTATAACAGCAAGCACCGCAAAGGATTGCTTGTCATGGCTACGGGTACAGGAAAGACAAGAGTGGCCATCTCCTTTGTAGATGTTCTTCAGAGAAACGGATGGGTAAAGAACGTGCTCTTCCTTGCCGATAGAATCAGTCTTGTCAGCCAAGCGCACAAGAACTTTGTCAAGCTCCTACCTAATGCTACAACTTGCGTTCTGAGTGATGGAAACTCAGACAGGGACACCAATGCCCGTATCATATTCTCAACCTATCAGACAATGATTAACTACATCGACACTGAGGACAAGCCGTTCTCTGTCGGTAGGTTTGACCTGATTATTATTGACGAGGCTCATCGAAGCATCTTCGGCAAGTATGGAGCCATCTTCAACTACTTCGACGCATTGATGCTTGGACTTACGGCCACTCCTCGTGATGAGGTGGACAAGAGCACTTACGATATCTTTGAGATGGAGCAGGGAGAGCCAAACTATGCCTACGAGCTTGAGGATGCCGTATCTGACGGATACCTCGTCAACTATCACGGCTTCAAGCGCGGTTCTCTCATCTTGAAAGAAGGAATCAAGTACAGCAATCTGTCCGAGGCGGAAAAGAAGCAGATGGAAGCCGTATGGGAGTATGAGCAAACCCGTAAGGCTCTCGACCTGAACTCTGAGCAATACCATAGGGATATAGCCAACAACGAGATATTCAGTTATATCTTTAATGAAGATACCATCGATGCAGTCCTCCAAGACTTGATGGAAAACGGGCTGAAAGTTCAAAGCGGGGAGCGTATAGGAAAGTCTATCATCTTCGCCTACAATCATCGTCACGCAGAACTTATCGTCAAGAGATTTCATATACTCTATCCTGAGTACGGCTCGGAATTCTGTGCTCTCATCGACAATTATGTGACATATTCTCAAGACCTTATCGATAAGTTTGAGATTAGAGACGGAGAGCCACAGATTGCTGTGAGTGTAGATATGCTTGATACGGGCATCGATATTCCCGACGTGCTGAACCTTGTCTTCTTCAAAATCGTCAAGAGCAAAATCAAGTTTATGCAGATGATAGGAAGAGGTACAAGACTAAGCCCCGACATCTACGGAGAAGGTAAGGACAAGGACTGCTTCTACATCTTCGATTGGTGCAGAAATTTTGAATACTTCGAAAAGAACCCTAACGGAAAGGAAGCGGTATCTATACAATCATTGACAGAACGTCTTTTCTGTCTCCGGACAGACATTGCGTTCCATCTTCAGCATCAGAAGCATCAAGAGATTCCGTATGAGAAGCAGCTTCACGACGATATCAAGCACCTTCTTAGAGAGCAAGTATGTGCTCTGTCTGACAATCATATTTCAGTACGAGCCAAATGGGAGTCCGTGAGCCATTTCAAGGAGGCTGATTCTTGGACATACATCTCTGATGTCGATGTCCTGACGCTCAAATCGGACATTTCTCCGCTTCTTCCGAAAAATACGCTTGATGAAAGTGCGAAGAAGTTTGATGTACTTACATTGACTATCGAGCTCAGCTACATCTCTGAGGATGTCAATGCTGATAAGTGCATACAGAGAGTACAACTCATCGCCGACAAGCTCCAAGAAAAAGCGTCAATTCCGCAGATTCAATCTAAAATGGGAACCATTAAGGAAGTGCTGTCACCCGTTGCATGGGAGAACGGCAACCTTCTGTGGATGGAGAAGGTAAGAACTGATTTGCGTGACTTGATGAAGTTCCTCATCGGCGAGAAGGGTAAATGGTTCATTGTAGACATCGATGACGTTATCAGCTACGATGGCGAGAGTACGGGAGTTATGACAAGAGTAAGCTACAAACAAAAAGTCATCGACTTTCTTGCCAACAACAGACACCTGCCCGTACTTGACAAGATATACAACATTGAGCAGCTTTCTTCCGATGATGTGAAGGAACTTGAGCGAATCCTATGGGAGGAGCTTGGAACCAAGGAGGACTACGACAGATTCACGTCTGAAATGACTTGCGGAGCCAACGTCGGCGCCTTTATCCGATCCCTCATCGGCATTGACAGGAAAGAAGCCGTGAAGAAATTCGGGGAGTTCATTTCAGGAGCCGACCTCAACTCTGAACAGGAAGAGTTCTTGATGACTATCCTGAGTTATGTCTGTGAGAATGGAGACATCACGAAGGAAATCGTCGTCAATGAGGCTCCGTTCGATGAGCAGCTGTCGGTTTTCGCGCTTTACCTTGTTCCGCTTGCCAAGTACGTCGACAATATCCACAATGTGATTATTCCTCAGTGTCAAGCTTCGGCAAGGGCGCAACTTTCATGATTCCGAAACAAGAAAAGTCGTCACGATAATGAGATATAACCCTAATGTTTCCGTGGTTGAAAACGCCAAGAGCCCATCTGGCTCTTGAAACAGAGTACATACGCATCTTCGGTGAGAGGCGCTTCTCAGAGTACGACTCCTTCCGGGGATCGGTTACAACTAAGAAATCCACCGGAGTCTAATCGCCAAGATGACGTTTTACATCCATCCTTTCATGGAGAATACGGACGATAAGAATGTCTCCATCGGAGAGTGGGGTATAGAAAATGAGATGGTGACCGGCCCTGAATCCATACAGGTTCTCCGCGATGTCACCATATGACTTTGCGAGACGGAATGTGCTGGATATTATCTTCCTGCAGGAGGATACAAGCATATTGTAATACTCGTCCGCCTGTCTTTCAGACCAAGTCCGATATGTGTAGTTCCATATCGAGGTCAAGTCCTCGACCGCCTTGCTGCTGAAGCGAATCTTAGCCATTGTGTGCAGCGGTCTTGAGAGTTCTCAGATGCGCAGCCGGATCAAAATCCTCTGCTATACCGCTGTCAAGGCCTTCCTGAATGGCCTTCTTCAATGCCAAGACCTGACTCTCGTTATCTTCAAGAAGGCGTAATCCGGCACGAATTACCTCACTGGCATTGTTATAACGTCCCTGAGATATCTGAGACTTGATAAAATCATCAAAATATGAACCGAGTGCTACTGATGTATTCTTCATTTTCTTCCCGTTTGTTTTCGCAAAGTTACCAAAATTTGGTAACTAAACAATAATTTCAAAGATAATTCCTCCATAACTGTAAGTTACTTTCCGTTAAAAAGCCTACTGAGCTGTTATGTTTGTCACCGGTTATTAAACAGTTCAAGCGGTGTCAAATTTTCTTTCAAAAATCTTTGCTTTTAGTCGCGAGGAGAAGCGCATCTCCTCATCGGAGTTCGAGGCCGCAGTGAATGCGGCCCTACTCTCCGACACCGTTGCCGATGCCACGAAGGGTCCCTTCATCAGCGAAGAGGGTGCTCTGAACCTGTCCGCAGTATGGGCATGTGTCCGCATCCTCTCCGAGACGGTCGGGACTCTTCCTGTGCATCTTTATCACCGCACCACTGATGGCCGGGAGACGGTCCGCAATCATCCCTGCAGCTATATCCTCTCCAAGCCTAACTCCTATACCTCCCGCTTTGCACTGCTGCACCACCTGATGGTAAGCTGCACTCTCTGGGGCAATGGCTACGCCCGCATCCACCGCGATGCTCTCTTCCGTACTGTGCGCCTGCAACTGATGCACCCCACCGAAGTGGAGCCGGTCCACACAGACGATGACGAGCTCTACTACCGCACCTACAAGGGTGAGATCGTCCCGGTATATGACATGATCCACCTGCGTGGCCTCTCCACCAATGGCTACAAGGGCAAGAGCCCGATTGCCGTCCACCGGGAGAACCTGTCCCTAACCGGGACTTCGGTTCAGTGGACAGTGAACATCACGCCACTATTCGAGGGCGGGGACAGGACGCTCCATCGGGGAACAGCCGAATCACGACCAGCTCCGAGGCCCCGGTTTTATTACTTCGCTTCTCGTCAGGGGAGCATTCCTCATATCTATCGAGGGCGGGGAGAACATATCATCCTCGCTTTCAGGCCGGGCTGCGATAAAGAAAAAGGAGCCGCCCAAGGACGACTCCCCG